>Ga0116125_1000441_pt1 | contig 19500 bp, 15 predicted proteins | sample June2015DPH_16_1_2_FD_89729 | JGI IMG/M metagenome (GOLD analysis project Ga0116125, IMG submission 89729) | Peatland microbial communities from SPRUCE experiment site at the Marcell Experimental Forest, Minnesota, USA - June2015DPH_16_10 | ecosystem: Environmental > Terrestrial > Soil >...
AGCGTTGCCGGCCACGATCCAGCTTGCCGACCCGGCGACGACGGCTTCATCCTCGAACCACAGGAATCCGAAATCGTCGATGCACTCCGGAAAATCCGGCTTGATGATGATGTATCCCGGAATCACGGCGCCCGGGATGTAAGAATTATCGGCACGATTATTGCTGTACGTCTTCGTCTTCGAAACCGTACCAACGCCAGCCACATACGAAGTGCTCGATACCGGGTGGGTGCCGAGAATGTAATTGACGGCGCGAAGTGTGTATTCGGGGCTCACGAGATCCGGAAACGCCTTGTGCAGGAAATACATTCGGATAGCCATGTCAACCACGGCGCCCGATCCGCCCCAGGTGCCGAGGCTCGGGGGCACGCCGAACGGCGTTTCGTCTAACCGCTTGTCGAGACCTGCCATGTATGTCTTCACCGCTTCATGCATTTGATCCTTCGCGCTCGGATCCAGATACGGCAATGCCCGGACCGCCGTCCACCCGCGGATGCCCATCTGCTGCTCGGTGATCATCTGGGGGAACAACTCTCTGAGACGAGACTTGTAAGGCTCGGCGCCATGCGTGGCAATGGTCAGTTCCAGGGCCGCAGTCCATTCCAGCCCGACACTGAACGCGTTACGATCGGAGCCGGGCTGCGGAGTTGCTGGCCCATTCGTCGATGTAGAGCTTGCCGGAGTTGCGTTGCCCGTCCCGTTACGACTAGCTGTCGTGCCACCCGCCGCACCCTGCGAAGCGGCCAGCACGCCGCCGGAAGCGCCTGCCGGAGCACCGCCGAAGCTGCCGCCTACTGGCGTGGGGTGAGCCTTCTCGTCGTTCCATGCTTTGATCGCTGTTTCGAGGCAGTCTTTCGCGAATGCGTCGTCATAGCCTTTCAGCACATCGGACGCCGCAGCCAGCGCGGCGATGGCGTTCCACTGGAAAAACGGATTGTTCGTAGTGAAGATCCAGCGATCGTCCGGCTTGCCCGAGTAATTTCCCTTCGTCTCGTTCGGGCCGAGCTTCGGGTCATAAATGCGGCCGTCAGTTTTCGACGCCCCGTCGCCAACCTGTGTGTACTGGCGCAAATCTGGTTCGTGAGTTCCGCGGATCGCGTGGCCAATATTGTGGAACTGCGCCAGGATGAGCAGTGCACCGTGCTTCACTTGCTGCACCGCATCCGGCACGCCATCGGGACGGTGCATCTCAACCTCACGCGCGACTTCATCCACCGTAAGCTCGTCGTACTTGAGATTGAATTCGCGATACGCCAGGGCCAGACTCTGAATCACGCTCAGTTGCGCAGGCTCCTCAAGGTCGTAGTCGCCGGCATCATACCAACCGCCTACGTTCATCCCGGGAATGTGATCGCCGCCTTTCCACTTCCCGTCCGTTGCCGTAGCCTGATTCCAGCCGTCGAATTGCTCCCCAACCACGGGCGCCAGACGGCCATCATCCAGATGCGAGGCACCGTGCCACACGCGGTAGCCTTCGCGAACCGAAACGTGATCCATCTGCTCCGCAAGATGATGGTCCAGGCTGTCCTGCCAGATGTTCGCGTAAGCGTCCTTGGAGATGGGGAAGGGCGCGGTACGCTGGTCTGCGTATTCGATTACATACAGGCCGGGGTCCTTGACCGGGGTGAAATCGAATTTCGAATAAACGTAGCGCAGCCAGGGCATAGAAGGCGTGATCGGGCCCTCGAACACCTGCTTGTAAGATCCGTCCTCCATCAGACGCAGCACTTTGGCCGTCTTCGGGCCGTTGTACTTCGGGTCGAGTTCGAGCACCGCTACCTTGGAGAAGCCCGGCGCATAGCCGACCTGGCTGTGCGCGATCACCGGCGGCCGCGTCCAGTTCGGAATCACGTCCGGCCTGATGTGCCATACGATGGCGCCGGTGGTCTTGCCCGAAGGGATGAGCGAACGCAACACGAACCATCCGTTCTGCGCGCGGTTGCGTCCATCGAACAGCATGAGGTTGGCCGTATCCGACTTAACGTTGACCCGGGCCAGCGCGTCGTCGACTCCCAAGGTGATGCTCTTGCCCTCCGCGAACGGCAGCGGCTGAGTGTATCCCTTGGCCTTCTCCCAGTCCTCGAGGTAGTACGCCTTTTTCGGTTCGTCGGGCAGGGGCATCACCTTGATCATCGGGTCGTTAGGGGTTCGCGGGAAGATGCCGGCTGTAGTTCCGTCCACTAGATAAGCCTTGCCCATGTAGATCGAGGGCAGGAACTCCAAGTTAAAGCCAGCTCGCCCGGCTAGTTTCTGCGGTAGTGGCTTGTCGAGATTGATGCTGACCTTCACGCCACCTGGTTCCGCTGCCACTTCCAGCGTGTAGCTGAAATCGAAGTTCGGGAAAGCGAGGTCGGCAGTGAGTCGGCTGTTCTCTTTATCGGCATGTCGTCCCTTGAGAGTTGCCACCAGGTCCCACTGCTCCGGCGTTGGCATCAGGCGCACGTCGCCATTAGTGGCGATGCGCTGGCCGTGGAGGATCATCTCCATGGCCGTGTTCTTTTGGTCTACGAAAACGGGATGGTACGTGCTGTCGTAGAGAAATACGCTGAAACCTTGAGTATCGAGATAATTCTTGTCGGTCACCTTCATGGCAAAATCGGCGCCGGACAGGCCTGGGGCCGAGATCAGGACCAAGAAAAGACAAACTCTGATTCGCGTGAACATAGATTGGTTGACCATCGATTGGGACTGATACTGCTCCTTTGCCCCAACATGATATGACATGCACACCGCTTGGGGGCCGTTTGTTCCCCAGGCAACGGGATTTCTGGGCACGCGGCTAAAACGATCAGCGCCCCAGCAACCGAAGCTAGTGAGGCTACACCGTCAAAGGCAGAATGGGCGAGTGTTCTGAGTTATAGTGTCTGCCAGGATTCCAGTACCCTCCACAGCCCGTGAAGAAAGAGGCCGGAATGAACAGAGGTTCGAAGTTGGTGTATCTGGCGGTCATCTGTCACATCATCTTTGCTGGCACCTCTCCGTTCGCACTTGCGCAAGCCCGGCAACCGGACGCCGCCACGATCGCCCGGCGCAACGCAACCGAGATCGAACTCGAATCCGTCGCCATCATCGAACGCAAGGTCATGGTGCCCATGCGCGACGGCAAACGCATGCAGGCCGATATCTATCGCCCTAAAGACGGGTCAAAGAAATACCCCATCATCTTCGTCCGCACTCCCTACAACTTCAATTACTGGGATGTGGAGTTGGGCGCGCCTCGCGACATGGCTACTCCACTGGAAGCAGTCAAGCACGGCTACGCGTATATCGAAATGAACGAGCGCGGCCGCTATTTTTCCGAAGGCGACTACGACATCCTCGGCGTGCCGCTCACCGATTCCGACGATGCGCTTGACTGGATGGGCGGGCTGCCCTGGTCTTTGGACAAGGTTGGCCTGATCGGTTGCTCCTCGACGGCGGAGTGGCAGTTGGCCGTGGCTTCGCGCGGCAATAAGGCGCTCGCCACGATCATCCCAGAAAGCTTCGGTGCCGGCGTCGGGCGCGTCGGTCCGTATTATGAGCAGGGCAACTGGTTCCGCGGTGGAGCGGTGCAGATGCTTTTCGGGTCGTGGCTCTATGACTACGGCCTTCTCACCAACGACGGCCGTCCTATGTTTCCGCCGGACATGTCGCACGAAGCGCTAGTAACAGCCGCCAAGTCCTACGATCTCTCGGCGCACCCACCCACGATTGATTGGTCGAAGGGGCTTCAGCATTTGCCGGAAAAAGACATCTACGCCGCCATTGGCGCCCCGCGCGGCATCTTTGCCGACACCACGCCTTCGAGCAAACCCGGCATGATCACGCGTACGCCCAACGATCCTTCCTGGTACGAGGGCGGATTGTGGAACGACAGCATGCACATCAACATTCCCGGCCTTTGGATGATGACCTGGTATGACGTCAGCATCGGGCCGAACCTTGCCACCTACAATTTCGTTCGCAGCTCGGCCAGTCCGGCCGTTGCGGCCCAGCAGTATGCGGTCATCGCACCCGTCTCCCATTGCAGTTACAAACGCGCGGCCGAGCACACTATCGTCGGCGAGCGCGACCTAGGTGACGCTCGCCTCGACTATGACGCCCTCACTTACGGCTGGTTTGACTACTTCCTCAAAGGCGAGGATAACGGCATTCTCACAAAGACTCCGAAGGTTCGCTACTACACCATGGGCAGTAATAAATGGCAGACGTCGGACACCTGGCCACCCGAAGGCGCAAAGCCTGTTACGTACTACCTCGGCAGCGGCGGCCATGCCAATTCGCTTTACGGAGATGGATCTCTGCTCGCTGCGCCAGACCTCAAAGATAGTCCAGACAAGTTTGTCTACGATCCGATGAACCCCGTTCCCACTCACGGCGGAGGTTTCTGCTGCTTGGGCGCGGAGTACAAGCCCGGTGCCATCGATCAGCGCAGTCTCGAAGTGCGCAACGATGTCCTCGTTTACAGCACAGGTCCGCTCAAGGATGGCATCGAGGTGAGCGGCCCCATCGACGTCACGCTTTATGTGTCGAGCGACGCCAAGGACACGGACTTCACCGTGAAACTCATCGAAGTGCTGCCCGACGGCACAGCCTACAACATCGAAGAAAATATTCAGCGTGTCCGTTATCGCGAAGGCTATACCAAGCCGCCCGTGTGGATGGAAAAAGGCAAGGTCTATAAAGTCCCGTTTCAGCCTATGCAAACCAGCAACTATTTCGCGCCCGGACACCAGTTGCGCATCGAAATCAGCAGCAGCAATTTCCCGCAGTTCGACCGCAACCTCAACACCGGCGGCGACAACTACAACGAATCACAAGGCGTCCTCGCCCGCAACGAAGTCCACCACTCGGCGCAATATCCGTCGAGCATCACGCTGAGCGTCGTGAAGAGGTGAGCGTCGTGGGAAAGAAGTCGGACCAAAACCCAGACAACCAACCAATCCCACTGCCGCGAACATCTCCGAAGTGTTTCAACCGGGCAACTGCTAAAAGAAAACGCGCGAATCACCGTGAAAACCTGCGCGGCAGGCCGTTGCATTACAGCGTCTTCAGATACTCAATAATCTGCATGCGCTCCTCTTCAGACAGCTTGCGGCCGATCACGCCGTTGCCCTTTGGCCCGTCATTGAATTCGTGCCCGGCATTCGAATTCCCTGGCCGGTCGGTCCGGAACTCGGTTGCGCCTTTGAGGGGCTCGGTATTGAGGCCGAGTTTGACAGGGTCATATTGTTTGTTCCCGAGATAAAACACGTTCGGCCGCTCCGAAACCGGTGACAGCAGCGAATATAAGTTGGGAACAGAACCATTGTGAAGGTACGGAGGCGTAGCCCAAACGCCATTGTGAGGCCGCGCTTTATATGCCAGAGGCGCCAGCAGTTCGTTTTCCCGGTAGCCGTTCCATTCCTGCTGTTGTTGCGGCGAGAGTTTCAGCTCAGCGTATGACTGATCGATTAGTTCTTGGGTAATGTATTTAAGCCCATCGCGTGCAGATACGGTTCCTTTTCCCAGCGGCCCAGTATCGGCCACTCGGTTAAAAAAGTTCTGCGCTTCCTTGGGATCTGTTCCGATCTCGACTAGCGGAATCATGGTCACTTTGAAGAATTGTCTTCCGGCAGAGTTCGTACTGTTTGTCCAATGTTCGACTTTGCGGCCTTCGTCGGAAAGCATGGGCGGCTGGTGGCAGTGAACGCACAATTCGTTGTAAAGCTTTTCGCCTTTAGCTGCGGCGGTGCGGTCAATCTTTCCGAGGATGTCTTCCGGCCACTTTGGTGACCACACTCCTGCACCTGGTTCAGCGCCGCCGAGCAGAAGCTCGATCTCGTGCAGATTCTCGACGTGAATCGTGTTCTGAAATTGCTCTCCCGGATAGCCCAGAAGGTTGATGCGCGATCGCACGCCCAGGGCCTCGCCGACATTTCTTCCCATCGGTTGCTGGATCGAACCGTTGTACTGAACCCAGTCCATCCAGGATGCGTCCCACACCGGTGGGAAATTCACCGGGCCGTCCCCGGTCACCAGATTCTTATTGTTGTTCAGTTCGGTTCCAAAAACGAAGTTGCCGATCCGAGCCAGTGCGTCGGTGCGGCCGTAACCTTCGGGTGTGGGGAACAGGTGCTGGGTCGCTTTGAACTCCGTAAAGCTGGTATCGAGATAATATTTGAGCGATCGACGCAAGAGAACTTGATCTGCTTTCGAGTGATTGGGCCCGAGCACCCTGTGGGCAAATCTGCGAAAGCGTAGCGGATCATAATAAGTCCAGGTCACGGCCAGACCCAACGCCTCAGTGAACTTCTGCAGATCGATCAACGACGGGCCAGCATCGATCCGGATCGCCTTTCCGGCAAAAAATAATTCTCCGGTATGGCAAGCCGCGCACGTAATGCCAAGCACGACGTTTTTCTGCCCGGTGTAAGGATCAATGAAATGATCATCGCGCGCGAATCCAACCGGCAAGCCGTCGGGATTTTGCAGGTAGGCGGAGTCTGGAATGAAACCGAAGCCCTGCAGGTAAGAGTTTGCCCTGAACGGAGGCGCGCCCGTGATGGTGAATCGCGGCTGCTCAAGCGCTAGAAACCAGGCGTAGGGCATGAGTTCACTCCCTTGCGCCATATGGTAATAACTGCGACGCTGGTCTTCCGTCCAGTTCTGCGGAAGCCACGCGACTTCGCCCGGTCTTTCAATCTTCGGCACCTCCAGGCTGTTGTGTATCGCGAAAAGCGCTATGACTACCGCGCAGACTCCCACCACTGCCAGTAAAGCCAACGCAGTGACCACGCTTGGTCGCTTTAGCAAGGGCCGCTTTGCCGGTTTTGCGATCGGCTGCCCGTGGACCGGTCGCGGGACCAGTTCGCACGGAGTCTGTGATTCCGTTTCGCGCAGCTCCGGTAGATTCTTCGGCTTGTAGCTCGGTACACCGTGGATGCGATCAACCACGCTTTGATGAACATGGACTCCGCTTGGAATCACCCTGGAGCGTCCCAGGTTAATCCTGATGCCGTGCTTCCACTTGTCCTTCTGTCCCGGGACGGGCACTGAATAGGAGAATACTTTGGGCCACAGCTCGGCTATCCACCACGCACCCTTCAGCTGTTCATGCTGATTCTTGGTTAAAGGGTCCGGCGCCACGTAAGGGTATTTCCCGCCAAGAATGTCAGCCTTTCGATTCTGATCTATTCGAAGTCCCGCGGGTTCTGCCTCGCAGACCATCCATTGCAAAGCAATCTTGGAGAGTTGGCTCTCCGACTCGGGATAGCTGCCGCCAACATCCGAATGCACCCCAGCGAACCAAACCTCCTTTACCTCTTGCTTTGGATCATGCGGCGGGCCGAACAGGTTTTGCCGAAAGAACGCCCTGCGCTCATCAATTGAGACTGCGTGCCGAATGACACGCATGTTTGGATTGTGCGTGGCTTTGGTGCCGGGGAAATGGGCAACGTTATAAACCCAACCCACGGAGCTAACCGTGTCCCACACTCCAACGAAGTGCGCCTGACAATCGCGAGAAAACGTTTTCTTGAAATCGGCAGCGACCGCGAAGTCAATCTTCTTCTGCTTGATCATTCGAATGGAGTACGGGATCAAGCCCTCATTGTCCTCGCGAAGCAGCCCGATGATGTGCAGCATCCCGCACAGGGCCCGGGCGGTGTAAGCACCTCGACTGAAACCAAACACGTACAAGGTGTCACCGGGCTGGAATGTCCGCATGAGGAACTGATAGGCATCCGCGATGTTGTCGGAAATGCCGTACCCAAATGCCAGACCGATCACTTTCGTCCACCACTTACTCAGCCCGTTCAGCGCATTCCGGGCGCCCATCGTTCCCACTCCTGGGTGGTAGTAGGCCACTTGAGAGGCATCATGGACCAGCATCTTGTAGAGCTTTACGACGTTGGAGTTGCTCTCGCCGAACTCATTACCCGTCCCGTCGCAACAGATCACGATGTTCTTTGCCATAGATGCGGCGGATTGTCCGCCCAGCTGATGGGGTTGTCAACTGCAAACTCAGGCTTGTTACGAAATCAGAACAGACAGGTGGAAGCCAAAGGCAAAACGGCATGCAAGTAGGGAATTGCATAATCTCGCCTGATTTTGACAGCTACCGCTTCATGGCAGCAGTCAATTCAGTTTGACGCTTGTTAGATTGTGGCGGGCGCGGTCAGAATCGAGAATGGCTTTAAAGAATCACGCGCGAACCTTCGCCGCGGAAGGGAAGTGGCCGGTGGCCATCTCTTACAGCACGAGTTTGTCATGAAAAAAAACTCTACCAGTGGCGCACACGCCCGACGTCAACGTGCACGAAGTCCGAGCTGCGATAATACCCCACTCCTCCGCGATGCAGGCGCAGGGCTGCGTCACGCAGCTCCGACGTCGGTATCCCGCTAAGGCGAATGTCGATCGCTTCGGCCTGCATATGTAGGCTGTGCTGCGCCACGCCGGTATGAGGGTTGCGCGTGCGCAGAAATTCGTTGCTCCGTGGCGTACGGTAGCCGCAAATCACATCGATTTCACCACCGGAATCGTCCAGCGATCCGGTAAGGTCGTAGAGAAGGTCGAAGAGGCGAGGATCGAAATGGCGCACGTCTCCGGTGCGGTGGTCGCGCAGAAAATGGTCGAGCTCGTCCAGCGCCTCGGGAATGTATTGATCACCGCGACGGTAGACAACATCCAATCGCTCGCCCGTGTGAGTATGAAAGAAGCGAAGCCGGTATTCGTGTGGGGATGAAACCGCCGATGCTGCGGTCTGCCCCAGCGTCGCCAGCAGCAAAAAAAGAATCACCGACAAAGCGAACTTGCAACGCACGCTGGGCGAGGCCGCCGAAAATGGCGGACGTTCTTGTTCACGTTCTTGCAAGATGTTGAGTCTACTGGATTGGAAGAGGCTCACGCGAGTTAGATGCGGTTCAACCCCCATTCGGTTCGGCAATACCCAGTCCCAAAAACCATCGCAGCAAGGGGGCTGAAGCCCCGCCGAATGTGGTGGTTGACGCGGCCCTAAAGAGCCGCTCTTCCACGGCGGTGCCTAGGGATGTTCCGTGGCCAACGCTTTCTCAAGTTCTGCGTCATAACCATAGATATCGTCGAAAAACCGAATCTGGTTTTCCTCGTTCACCGTAGCTGTCCCGTAAACGATCAGAACCGGAATTCGCGTGACGAGGTTCACCTGAAGATTGTTTTTCTCGCCGTTCATCGTGGCTTTCACGCGGTCTAAATCCCAGCCAGGATTGTTTCGCAACACCCAGGCAACGAGGTCCGCAGGCTTCTCTACCCGAATGCAGCCATGGCTGAAATCGCGGACGTCCGGCGAGAACAGTTCCGGAACATCTGTGCCGTGCAGGTACACGTTGTCAGGATTGGGGAAGATGATCTTCACCAGGCCCAGTGAATTCGTGTCGCCGGGCTTTTGCCGCACCATCAGGTGAAGCGATCGTATGCCCGCTAAAACCTCCGGGCTGACTTGATTGTCGGTGACGACCTCGCCTTTTGGCGTGACCACTTCAAAATCATGCTTGGCGAGGTAGTTCGGGTCCTTCAGGATGTGGGGCACGATTTCGCTCCGCTGAATGCTGGGAGTCACGTTCCAGTAGGGCCGGAAGACCACGTATTGGATCTCTTTCTCAAAGATCGGAGACTTGTGGCCGTAGGCCTTTCCAATGATGACGTTCTTGTAGAAGGCGATGGTGCCATCCGGGTTCATCGCGCGTACGCGATACTCGGGAAGATTCACAACTACGGGCGGTTGGGAGAAGGAATGCGGAAGCCAGCGCCACCGTTCGAGTGTCAACTTGATCTGGCGAATGCGGGCCGCCGGAGGCGTATTGAGTTCTTTGATCGTGCGCACGTCAAGGTTGCCGGTGGGAGTTTCCCCATGTCTGTCCTGGTAATGCTTTACGCCTTCGACGAGCGCACCGTCATAGATGGTTGCATTCGAATTCAGTTGTACACTCGCGGGGATGTCGCCGATGACTTGAAGAAACCGCCCCAAGTGGACCACGCCAGCGTAGCTTTGGCCGGGCCGCACTGTCTTCGTGATGGTGGGTAGCTTCTCTCCCTCAACTTGGTTTGCGTAGCCTTCATAAACCGGCAAGAGCGCGAGCAGCTTTCGGTAGCCCAGGAAGGGCGGTTCCAGCTTCTGGATTTCGGCGGCTGGATCGGCTGCATTCACGACATGGGTCTGAATGAATTCCGCCAAAGGGAGTTGATTGCCCTCCACATCGAGCTGAAATTTGAATTCTGTTGGATTTACGCGGCCACAGTGGATGGCACGGATGTAGCGCATCACCGAAACCGTAAGCGCGGTATCGAACGAGACAAGGTCTTGTTCAGACGGTTTTTGGTCAAGCTTCGTTTGCCCCAGCTTGAGCAGGCGGCCCTGCCATCGCGGGCCGTCGTAATCTTCAGGGTCGAGGCCTTTAGTGTCGGCATGTTGTAAGAGCTCGATCACGGCCAGCCCCTCAGGGCGGACGCGGCCGTTCTGAACCCAAAGCAAAGAAGAACTGTTCGTCTCGTAAAGTTTGGCGACCTCGGCTTTGTATGGAGTAAAGTCGGGCCAGCGCAGATCGGCATTGCGCCCTGAGTCCACAATGGCGTGGAGCGCCGGAACACCCGAGGCAGACAACGTCTGGCCCGCAAGAGCAGAGTGCGGCTCCGCGAAGAACGCAGGGAAGGTCTTGCCGCTCGCAATCGACATTCCGGCAACGACTACACTCGTTAGAACGATCATCCACTGAAGCCTATAAGTGGGATTCCTCATGGCAAACCTCCGCTTAATGTTTTATTTGAGTATCGGAGGCAATTCCAGGGTTCCTCTTAATTGGAAGGGATTTCTTGCGCCAGTATCGCCGCGATCGAACGCTTGAGGCTTTGATTCGCAAGGTGGATGTCTGCGAACCGCATAAGCCGACTCGTCGGCTTTCAGGACAAGTGCCTTGGTTCGGCTGTTGCGAGCAGGCCTTAGCGTAAACAGGCCTGCGTGGGTGCGAAGAGGCGCCCGAAATGGTTGTTACAGCTTCCTCAAGACCTCGAGGTTCTGTGTGCATCCCAAGTATCGTTCAGCAGTCAGCCGGAAACATGGCAAGGTATCACTGGCAATCAGCGGTCTACTGCGCGGCCGCAATCTCTTCCTGCTGATCTTCCGCCTCTTGCCAACTGGAATTGGGGTTGTATGCTTTCATCGTTCCGGCAACAACGTTGGTCCTCGGGCCAAGATCCTTCTCGTAGACGATTCCATCCGGGCCAACCATGAATGTCTTCACACCCGATGACCTGTATTCCGCGGGATAGGCCACAAATGCGAATCCTCCGGTCAATTTGCCGTTGACCATGTAATTCTTCGTGCCACCGGGGCCATTCTTCCCTTGTCGGGTCACGACGCGAAAGTAGTAACCGCGGTAAGGAGTGGGAGCGCCCTCTTGAGTTTTCGTGTAGCCCGCGGCGACGGCCGCGGCCACAAGCGGCCCGATAGGGCTCTGTGGTTCGCCATCCGCAGCCTTCCAGTACAGGCCATTCTGCTGCCCTGGCTCACTGAAGATTTCGCGGGCGTACTGATCGCCGTGCGTGGAACGGAATTCCTTTTGCGCCGCCACGAGCTCCTGGCAAACGCGGATGGCTGATAACTCATTGCGGCCAACGCGCCGGTACAAAATTTCCTGCTTTCCTGCTTGGGTGTCGAAAAACCACGCGCCGCCTTTATCCATGAGCGGTATGGGCGTGGGCCAATTTCTCGCCCCGATATACAGAACCGTGGTTCCGTCCGGTTCCTGGACCAGACGATGCATTTCCCCATACTTCTCCACAAAGTTCGCGCGGCTCTGGGCGTCCTCAATCTGGTCACCCGACGAGATGATTTCCTTTCCGTCGGGGCCCAGAATATCGATCAACGTTTTTTCGTCGTTGCTCTCCGTGGCCGCGACGAGTGCGCTGCTGGCATCTTCGGGCGACGAGAAAGTTTTCTGGCCGGGCTGCTGCGCCAGGGATGGCGTGAGCGAGCACCCCGTCAAGAAAGCAGCGACTGCGGCCAGTCTAAGAAACGTAGCGTAATAAGGCTTGTAGAAATTCAAGATGATGCGTGGCATTTGATCTCTCCAATTCACACTTTGCAAACTCAGCAACGTAATAAGAACTTCGATTACCGGTGCCCGCCACCGCCATGTCCACCACCGCCGGCGTGCGCACCTCCACCGCCACTGGCATGAGCCGTGCCCATACTGGCGCTGCCTCGCGAGGAGTAGCTCCGGGCCTGCCCGCCGTGGGAATAGCCGCTAAACGCGCCGGATCGGACGCCGCTTTGACCGCTGGGTGCCGCGAATCCTCGGGCAGCCTTGGTGTTTCCGTCGAAAGGCCGTGCGGTTGCGCCGGGACGGTTGGCTGCAGCACCACGCGCTCCAACGTTTCCATTCGTAGACCGGTTGCCAGCATTAGCCCGGGACCCGTCCCGCGCACCGTCACCCCCACGTGCGCTTCCTGCCCGATAGAAATTGCTCCGGTTATAAAACGTGTTGCTGCGGGAGTAGTACCGGCCGCCGCCGTACATCGCGTATCCGCCGCCCCAGTTGAATCCCCAGTGATTCCAACCCCATCCGAACCCGCCGTACCACCCGATGCCGAAACCGCCACCCCATGACATGAACGGCCCGCCAAACCAAATTCCGGGATAGGGATACCAACCCGGCCACGCATTGATGGGCTCTCCGTAAGCCAGCCACGGATCGTACGCCGGGACGTAGACCGTCTGTGGATCAGAAGGCTCAACCGAAATTGTCGAGTCTTGCGTCGTGACATTCTGCTGCGGCGTGCTCTTGAGATCGCCTGCCGCTTGGGCGCGCCGGCGCATCACCTGCACGGCATCCATCACATCCGATTGCTGATTGAAGTAGGCATCGCCGAGGGATGACGCCCACGAGAGGTTCTTGTCCATGTTTCCCAGTACGGACGGAAACGCAGTGAGCGCTTTCACGCTGGGGTCCCACGGTTGCTGGTCCACGGCCTGACCCAGCGCATCGCCATTTAGGTTGGGATTCGCCTGCACCCAGCGGTCGGCCTCTACGACTTGCTCGGGGAACGTGGCCGCCGCCAAAATCTGTGCTACCAACGAATCCGGATACAGCGCAATCGGTGCAACCAGCCGCTGTAACTGCTCAGGACTCTGTTGTGCGTAGGGCGGGGCCGACGCTGCCTGCGCTTGTTCGTCTTGTGGTTGCTGCTGGGGAGCCTGCTGGTCTTGCTGCTGCTGGTCTTGCTGCGCAGATAGCGTTCCCGGCCAAACGGCAAGCAGCAGAACTGAACACAACATAGGAATTAAACTTCGCCTGCCCAAGCGACGGCTTAGTGATCCTGCGGCATGTTCGACAATTTTCATAACTTTGAATCCTTCCACTCACGCAGCTAATTTTCGGCGCATCGCTCTTTAAATGCTGTGCAGAATGGCTCACTTCGGGAACAAGCAAAGACTGCGCATTGAGACGGGATGGCTTGCTGCCGGTCCCACCGACTTACTCTGCACGGCCAGTGGTCAAACTCGCTCAGGCAATGTCTGCACCATGGCCTTGTTCGTCGACGTCGCCACGACTTGTGCTTTTGTTTTCGGTTGGAGTAATGGATATTGATTGTGCGTTGTCGACTTGTACCGAAGGGAATCCAGGTCTTTCCACCGATAGACCGTCTGGTTGCGGGACAAACTGCTCGGTTGCGCCGTCCACAGGATAGCCGCTTTCTTCGATGTCTCGAACGAGTTCAGCGTTCGAATCAGGATTCTCAGATGGACCAGCCGCCACTTTTGTCATATTGCCCTCCACACTTCCGGGATGGTTTTCAAGTTGGTGTCCGTCCATACAAAGTGCCATGCAGCTCGTGCGATCGCCTATGCTGGATGGCCAAAGGGTCGGGCGGTCCCAGGGTTGTGTTACGGAGTGCGGGAATCTCTCCGTTTGTTCGTTCCGGTACTGCGCGCTCGGTTCTTCGCGTCTGTGTCGGCGGTGTTCTCTCTTGTTCTGGAGACCAGCTTCTTGGACTGCTGGACCATTTCTGCTTCCTTCGCGTTTACTCGCTTGGTGATTTCTCGTCTCTCCCCGGTGTTAGGCATGCATCCTCCTTATGAATTACGAATACAGATGTCGAGCAGCTCGCGCTTCGGGCGGTGGATGCTACTCCCAGCGCTCCAGAAGTTGGACTTGCTTTCTAATGGACGTAGCGCTGTCATCGATGAGCTCGGCGTCCGGCTTGAGATCCACAGAAAGGTCAGCTGAGATTCGTCTGAGCTTTTGGGCATGATGTTCCAGCTGACTCGCGTCTCTGATGAGTACTTCGATGATCGATTTCAAATGTTCTTTCATGATGGCTCCTCCAAAGAAACCACTCCAGCCGCCGAGATACGCGCGGCTGGGTGGTAGGGATGTACTGGTTTGATATGGCCAGCGTTCCTTTGATAGCACGACTCTTCGCTTTTTATTCAGGCAACAAGAGCTGGTTCCGCGGCCGGCTGATGTAGGTTGATCTGCTCGGCGCCCGAATTCTGCAGGATATTCCGCGCATGCTGGACTTCATCCGCGGTGCCGTGGGCAATCAGCAGGAACTTACCAGCTTTAACCGACTCTTCATACTTCAAGATGGTGTCCTTCGGAATGCCCAGACTGAACAGCCCCGCTCCCAACGCGCTCACTCCGCCAACCACAACTGCGCCTTCCAGGGCGGCGATAATCCAGGTGACAACGGGACCGGCCGCGATGATAGGGCCTAACCCGGGGATCAGGAAGAACGCCGAGCCGAACAGCAGGCCCCAAAGTCCGCCCCAAAAAGCTCCCGCTTTGCCCCAATACATCATCCGGTCGCCCGTGTTGTAGAAACCAACTACATTTTCCTCCGAATGGTAATCACTGCCGATGATGGAGAGCTTCTTGACGTCGAACCCGCCATCTTTCAATTCCTTCACCGCCTTTTCGGCCCCAGAATGCTGTGCAAACACTGCCGCTACGGAGTTGCTTGGATTGCTTGGCGCTGTCGTACGAATCATGATGAGTTTCCTTTCAAGCTGTGGGTATTAATACCGCGATCTCTGCGAAACAGAGCTCGTTTAGCTGTGACTAACTCAAAGATGCTGCGCACTAAGTCAGTCTCACCCTTCATGCCTGAGATTGCCTGATCAATTCTGATCAGTATTGAAAACGAAGTTCAGCGACTCTTATGGAAGAAGCAACGGAGCAATGACAGAAGCAAGGGGGCAATATGGCAAAAACTGCAGTAGGTCTGTTTGAAAATTCAGGGTCGGCCGACGAGGTCGTTCGCGATCTTACGGCCAAGGGTTTCCTCCAGAACGATATCCGTGTTTTAGGAGAGCCCGTCGAGATGCCAGGCAGCGGCCTCATGAGTACTCCACACTCTGATTTCGAGGTCGATTTAGTTCGGGACCTGACAGCGTTCGGAGTCGTCGAAGGGGATGCGGAAGCGTATGTCCAAGGCGTGCGCCGTGGAGGCGTCATGGTTTTCGCAACTGGTACCGGCAAAAACGCGGACCAAGCCGCCGAGATTATGAACTGCCACGGTGCCCTAGAGATTGAAAAGATTAGTGCAACACAGCCAGAGCTTCCGAACGCGGAGGTCGGTGAGGAAATTCCAGTTCGCGATCCTTCGACCCAAACTGGCAGGGTGCGTTCCGCCGGTTCCGGTGCTCGCCTGTTTGTCTGGTAGTTTCTTCCGGCAGTTTCTTCGCGAAACAGACGTTTGGTCGCTCGCGCGCCGAATAACAGGGAGGTTCAAGAATCATGACGACTGTCGCAAAGTTTGCAAGGGTGCCGACGTCTCGATCGAGCAGACAAATCGCAACCAACGACGATGCTGCGGCCAATGAGGAAGAGGTTGAGGAGCAAATTGAGGAACATAACGTGAACAGAGAAGCAGGTGAAAATGCGGCCAGCGGCCCGCTACCGCTCATGAGCAACGAACAGAGCGAGACTGCCGACAATGCTGTGGCCTCCAAAGAAGGAATTGAAGAGCAAGCGGAGGAAAGTCGAATAGACAAGGTGGCTTTTGAAGATGGTGTGAGCACGGCTTCAGCCAAAGAGTACATCAAGCGCGGACACACGCATGATTAACGAGACACTGGTGCATCCACGAGGAACATCACTGAGGGAGTCGACCGGCAAGATACAAACAGTTACCGCGAGCACGTTTACCCGGCAGGTTCTAGAGGCAGAAGGACCAATCGCGGTTGAGTTCATGTCTTACGGATGCGCTCACTGTCGAGCGATCGAGCCGGTTCTGGAGCAGGTGGCGGAAATGGTGAAGGCCCAGGAGAAGATCTTCAGGGTCAACATTGCAGTCGAACAGGAACTCGCAGAGAGCTACCAGATCGAGGGTACGCCGACTCTGATCATGTTTCTTGACCGGAATGAGGTTGGACGAGTCGAAGGGCCATCCCCGACAGTATCGAGCGTCCTGGCCGCGGTGACGCAGCCCTTTGAGTCATGAACGAAGAACAAGTGACGCCGATGCAGAAGCAGCCTAAGCCAATTCTCCTATTCAATGACGAATGCGCCGTCTGCCGTCACATTGGGCATTGGGTGCAAAGGTCAGCGCAGAGCAAGTCGGGTGAGGCGAGCATCCTCGTGCAACCGATTGGTGACGACCCGGAGAGACTTCGGTCGCTCAATCCCGACCTCGATATTTGGAACGCCTATGAAACGATCCACGTGCTCATGCCCGACGGCTCAATGAGGCTGGGAGGGGAAGCCGTTGCGGAGACTCTAAGGGATTTGCCCAACACGAAATGGTTCGCGTGGACTTTTGCCACTACCATATTCGGGTTCCGGCCCTTTCAACTGATACTCAACATGTCCTATGCGATCCTCTCAGATGTGCGACCTCTGTTCGGCTGCGAGAGTTGCGGCAAGCCAAAAGTTCTGAGACCGATTCAGTGGTTGAGGACACGAATGAAGACCTTATTCGGCGGGAGCCCGCACGCAAGCCCGAGCCCGCATTTCAGTTCGCTTTCGGCCGCGAGGCGTCGACCGCTAGCGGTCTCGGCAGAGCCACTTCCTCAATCAAGTCACTCCTGAGGTTTCGAGAGTTCAGGTCGCCGAGTGAGCGGCGAGTGTCACCGTGGGAACGGCAGAGACTGCGCGGAGATAATCCCTTTGCCTTCCTGAACTGTGATGAATTGGTTCGCTGAGACGTCGGAGTAGGAATCTTTGTGGCCGCTGGGCCAGATGATCTCCAAGCCTACGGTCTTTCCTGCCGCTGGCCTGCCCAGACCAAACGTTAAGGGAAGTTCGCTCTGGGATAAGTAGCTGGACCCCGACTTGACCATGGCGAATAGACGGGCACCGTTAGCGGTTTTCACCGTGACTTTCGCACCGATGCCGTCGCGGTTTGAGCGCGTTCCGATCGTTTTCACACGGAGCATGTCATTCTTGTTTCCATTGTCATTTCTCAACAATCGGGCCGGGCCGTTATTGGCGGTGATCACCAGATCGAGATCCCCGTCGTTGTCGACATCGGCGTAGGCCGCGCCACGGCCGACGATTGGACGCTGCAGCGCTGACCCTACCTTTGCCGTCATTTCTTCAAACTTATTGTTGCCGAGATTATGGAAGAGATGCGGCGGCTGCGCGTACTTGACGTTTGGCTGCACGACGCTGATGTCATCGGAAACGTGGCCATTCACGGCGAGAATATCGAGAAGTCCGTCGAGGTCGTAATCGAAGAAAAATGTGCCGAAGGTGAGCGACTTGTTGGACATGGTTGCGATGCCCGTTTTGGGGGCTTCGTCGGTGAACAGTCCCGAACCGTCGTTGTGATAGAGCGACATGCTCTCGTTGGTGAAATTGCCGAGAACGAGACTCTGCCAGCCGGAGTTGTCGTAGTCAGCGGCGTCGGTGCCCATGCCGGCGCGAGCCGTGCCGGCTTCGCCATACGCCAGGCCGGCGGCCACTCCTACGTCAGTGAAGGTGCCGTCGTGATTGTTGTGATAAAGCTTGTTGGGTTCGGTGTCGTTCGAGACGAAGAGATCAAGCCAGCCGTCGTTGTCGTAATCGAGCAGGGCGACCCCGAGTGCCTTGCCGGTCGGGTCATAGAGGCCGGCTTTCTTAGTCACATTCTCAAACGTTCCATCGCCTTTATTGTGAAACAGCGATGAGCTTTGTCCCTTAAATCGTTGGGGAGTGCAGTAGGACTTGTTCTTATTATCGAGGGAACAATATTGATCGGTATCGATGGACCACTCGATGTAATGGGCGACGAAGAGATCGAGCTTGCCGTCGTTGTCGTAGTCGAACCAAACGGCACTGGCGGAGAATCCGGGATCAGCGACTCCGGCCTTGGCGGTCACGTCGGCGAACTTTCCGTTGTGAAGATTGCGAAACAGGTGATTCGAGCCGACGGTAGTGATGTAAATGTCGTCGTATCCGTCGTTGTCGTAATCGCCCACGGCGCAGCCGAGTCCGTACATTTCGAGCGCAAGTCCGGCCTGGCGGGTAACGTCGGTAAACGTGCCATCTCTGTTGTTGTGATAGAGAGCAGGATAAGAATTGCCGGATTTGTGACCCGGCCAGTCCATGGAATTGACGAAAAGGATGTCCTGCCAGCCGTCATTGTCGTAATCGATGAAGCAGACACCGCTGCCCATGGTTTCCGGGAGATATTTCTTCCCGAAGGCGCCGGAGTTGTGTTTGAACCGAATTCCGGCTTGGGCCGTGATGTCGGTGAACTCGATGGGTCCGGAGGGATGCGCTGAAGTCGTGGCGACAGGCGCAGGCGGAGTCGATGTTGGGATTGAGCTTGGCGTCGCCGTGGGAGCGGGTGGCGCGGGGTGAGTGGTATCGACGGGCGCGGTTGTTGCCGGCTGATTCGTAGAGGCCTTCTTACAGCCCACCAGAAAGGTGACGCCGGCAATGAGGCATAGTGCCCAGCGACGGGCGGGTCCGAGATTTCTGTTGCCATGCCAGATCACTACGCGGCAACCGCCTTTGCCGCACTCTCGCGGCGCGAATCCAGCCAAATTTCCACCAGCATCGCCGCCGGTCCCACGATGAAGAGGGCGTAAAACGGGGCGTAGACAACCTGGCGCAGGCGCAGCACCATCTCCAGCAGAGCAACCAGAAAAACTACGATGCATTGTCCGCGCTTGGATCGAACTGTGGTTTTAGGATCGGTGATCATGAAAAAAATGAATAATTGATACATCGGCCCGGTGATCGGCGCGACCTCGGACTGCCAGGGATTGCCAGTCATCCAACTGCGCAGGAAGGCAAACGCGAGAAACGATGCGACGTAGATGCCCGTGATGTGAAAACGATGAAGGCGCGCAATAATGACCGATCCCAGCACCCAGATGACGAGCATCGGCCACAGATAGTTGCCCCATTGAATGCTCAGGCTTGCGACAGTATCTGCAGCGAGAAACAGCAGGACCGAGATTCCGAAGTTAGACGGATTCCAGATGTGGCGGCCCTTCACCCGAAGCACATACTTTGACATGATGGAGATCGCGGCGCAAAGGGCATAGGGCCAGTACGCCGGCGAGCGAACCAG
>Ga0116125_1000445_pt1 | contig 19428 bp, 9 predicted proteins | sample June2015DPH_16_1_2_FD_89729 | JGI IMG/M metagenome (GOLD analysis project Ga0116125, IMG submission 89729) | Peatland microbial communities from SPRUCE experiment site at the Marcell Experimental Forest, Minnesota, USA - June2015DPH_16_10 | ecosystem: Environmental > Terrestrial > Soil > Wetlands...
TCGCGCAGCCGGGAAAATATCTCTTCGACCGCTTCCTTCGGCCTTCCGGCGGCGCTAACTGACCAAGCGTCGGAAGGCGCCTCAAGGGTTGCCAGTTGGCTTTCGAGCAAATCCGGATTCATGTACGGATGATGGCGTGCGTGCATGCGTACTTTAATGAGAGCGACGGGCGCGTGCAAATAAACGAAACGCAATTCGTCGTTCGCAAGGCCGACGCTAAGCAACTCTCGATACTGTTGCTTCAGCGCCGAGCAGGCAAAGATGGCATGCTCGGCCTGTTGTTGATACTGCAACATGCGCTGATGCAAGGCGTTGAGCCACGGTGTTCGGTCGGCATCGGTCAGTGGAATTCCGGCCGCCATTTTCCGCCGATTTTCTTCTGAATGATAGTCGTCCGCGTCTTCGAACTTCCATCCCGTGCGAGCGGCGAGCAATCTGCCGATGGTGGTCTTGCCGACGCCGCTTACGCCCATCAAGACGACGATCATGAGTTGCGCTCCGACAATTTGCCACGGTATGCCCACAGTCCCAGCCCAGGATTTGGAATAAAGAAGATCTCTTCGCCGTCAACATGGTTGTAGCCGTGACGAAGTTTCTGCGGATTGTAAAGCTCGAGCATAGTTTTCAAATCTCCGAACTCAAAGCCCACGCCTTCAACCTCGTCTTTGCCGAGTTGGCCAGGACACCACCTGATCCTGAAGCGGCCCTCGGACGAGCCATGTATGAGATGAGCAGCCGCGCTCAGATCGTCGGCAAGATCCGCATTCGCACTCACCGCTTCAAGCGTGGCCGGCGTTCCCCGGTAGCCGTATTTGCGGATGAGCGCGTCGATAGTTGGGTCTTCGCCGAATTCCTTTACGCCCGGCGCGAGGATGATCAGCTCCGCATCATCAGCGAGTGCCATGCGTGTGCGATAAATTGCCTTGTTGCCGAGCCAGGTGCTGTGAAATTCATGCGGATCGAGATAAACAACGGCTTTGCGAATGGGAGCGTTGAGTATCTCGAAGTTCACTTTCAAGCTGAGATCGGCGGCGCGATGAAAGCACTCAGCGTCATCGCCGATGTACAGGCCGCGCACTGCAAGCTGCCCATCGACGGTGCGCCCGATCACAGTGAGCACGTAGACGATGGGCAGATTGCGCAAGAAACGATCTGCGGCGTAATTAAGTACGCTGCGAACTGGATTCTCGGCGCGGCCCATGATGCGCTCCATGCCATAAACCGCGCCCAGGTAGTGGCTACGGTTGATCGAGTCGCGGCCTCCCGTGCCGACAAGAATATTCTTGTTGTAATTGGCCATGCCGATCACTTCATGGGGCACGACCTGGCCGATGGAAAGAATAAGATCGAAGCCGCCTTGCGTGATGAGCCGGTTCACCTGCGCCGGCCATGCATAGTTCAGCTTGCCTTCCGACTGTTCGCGGATGAACTCGGCTGGAACCTCGCCGAGAGTCTCGACATCGGTCCGCCAGTTGTGGACGTGGAAAAGTTCTTGCGGCATGGCGCCGAACATTCGCGAGATCTGCTCGGGCCGCATGGGTGCGTGCGTGCCGAGAGCGGGAAGCACTGCCTGGAGCCGGTCGCCGTAATACTCCCACGCATAGCGCGTGAGATCGCCGGCACGGGAGTGCAACCGGCTGTGGTCCGGCGGTACGACGAGCACGCGATTTCGTTGTCCTAGCTGCGCCAGACTTTCTGAAAGCAGCTCCTGCAACCGAGGAAGCAGATCGCTATCGACCCCGCCAATGGCGCAATAGAGGCTCATACCGTGAATTCCACTGTAAATTATTCAGGGCTTCAGAGTAAGGAATGCTACGCCGTAGCCATTGAGAGTGACTATCATTTGCGAACTCAGTGTCGACTGAAGTTGCCGTGGGACCTGAGGTCCCTGAAACACTTGAGCGGTGTTACTCGCGAGAGAAAGCGTCAGGGAACTGGGCTGAGTGCTCGAACTCATGCCTCCCCGCCAATAAAGAAAGCAAAATAAAAAGCGCGAATGCCGTCGCCGAGATGTTTCGATTCTGCACATCTTCCCCCCTTTTATTTCAGTCAGGCAGAGCCTCGACTTTAATCCGCTGCTGGCGAGCGGCATCGTTCCCCGGATCTATTTTTAAAACGGCGTCGAGTGTTTCCAACGCGTTATTCCGATCTTTCAACATCGAGTAAATCTGCGCAAGATCCAGATAGGCCGGCGCGAAGTAGGGATCCATCTGGATCGATTCTTTATACAGCTGCATGGCAGCTGTCACCTGCCCCTGTTGCATGCGCAAGCGAGCAAGCTGAGTCCGCACTTCGGCAGACCTTGAACCGGCATCGATGGCTGCTTGGAAGGCATGGGCGGCGCGCTCTTCCTCTCTTGGGCGCGCGACACGGAGAGCGGATCCGAACGCAGCCTCGATCTCAGCATCGTTGGGAAATGCGGCAGCGGCCTGCTCCAGCAGTGCGAGGCCCTTCTCGCCAAGTTCGGGGAAGCGCGCGGCAACCTGAGAATGAGCCAGCGCAAGGCCTCGCAAATTCGCCCGTGCATCGCCCGAGCCGGCGGACTTTGTGTGGAAGATCAAATCCGTGGCAAAGGATGAATCTGCACTTTGCAGCGCCGTCGGAATTTCCGATGGAGTCCGCAGGATTCGGTGGTCTGTGATTGATGAGTGGCCGATATTCTCGGTGGGCTGCTTCGGCATGTGGCATGAAATGCAGTTGTCGTGCGGCGAAGTGGCTTGCCTTTGCGCGAGTGGCTCACGGCAACTGCTGGTAGCGTGGCAGGCCAGACATCGGGTGCGAAAAAAATCCGTTGCCTGATCGCCGCGCAGCTGAACGTGAGGATCATGGCATGAAATGCAGCCGAGCTTTCCATTGCTGGCGGCCCAGCAGCGGCTCAGCTTTAATTGTTCAAACTGATCGAGCGCTACGAAATGATTTCCTTTGACTTGTTGCGGAACCGAAAATATTGACACTACATCGCCCAGAGAAGTTCCCGGCCGGAAGTCGAGATAAGTCTTTCCGGGCAGAAGGACGCGAGCATCTCCCGCCAAGTGGCACTGCGCACAGACATCATCGCGAATGTCGGGGCGTAACTTTCGGGGATTTACGATCGACAGATCAATCGCTGTTTCGTCGATGGGCAATCCCAGTGCAGCTTCTTCCGTGTGTTGCCTCACATGAGTCGCGCCCGGCCCGTGGCAGCGCTCGCACCCCACGGTCAAAAAGCGAAACGGAGGCTGTTGAAAACGATTGTGACTGCCTGCAACGAGCAGCGGCTGGCCGGTGTGGCAGTCCACGCACAGGTCGACTACGCGGCGCGTGAAGCCGTGGAATGCGCCTTCACTGTACCCGGGCGATAAATCCCATCCGCGAATGCGCTCGTAATACGAAATGGGCGAGACGAACAGCGAGTCTCCCTTGGCCACCAGATAACTTTTTCCCACATCGCCGGCACCTACGGTGTACGCGATTTCATGGGTTTCAGAAAAAACGATGTGCCCTTTGGAATCGCTCTCGGATTCTTCGTGGATGATTTTTCCGTCGCGGGCATAAATCGAATACGTCTGGTTCAGCTTCTGATTGATTATCTTGACTGGCTTGGCCAATTCGCGCAGATCATCGTTGGAGGGATCGGGGGAGGGAATTGAAACGGATCGTCCCATCCCTGTCTGCTTGAACGTTTCGTATATCGAGGCGTGGCACTTGCGGCAAGATTCGTCGCCGAGATATTCGACTCCAGGCCGCGTGTTCAAATATTGCTGCGGCGGCGTGGGTGGCGCAGCAGCCGTTTGTTCGTTCTGATGTGCTTCCGCGATGCGCAGGCTCGCCCATACGAGACCGATTGCCGTGAGCCCAACAATCCATATTGCGCGAACCCATATTGCGCGGACCCATACTGCGCGAACCCATATCGCGCGAGACATTATTCTGTGCTGGATTCTGTGCCGACGATAAGAAGAAAAGTATCCGGCGCGACGATTCATGGAGTGGCGGGATTTTTCTGCGGGCGGATCCCTTTGCCCTCTTCAATGGTATAAATCTGATCCACGGCGAGATTGCCGAGATGCTCTACGAGACCGCTAGGCCATGCGATTTCGATGCTGTCAATCTTCGCTTCGGCACCGAGGCCGAAGTGCAGCCGAACATCGTTTTGTGAAAGGTAGCTGCCGCCGCCGCGAACCTCATTAAACTGCACGAGCTTTCCGGAATGAATTGTAAGGCGCGCGCCAATGGCCGCGCGATTGCTTTTCGTGCCTTGCAGGTTGAATGCAACCCAGTGATTTCCGTTGGTCAAATGATTGCGCAGAAGAGTTGGAGGTTCGCCGACGTTCAAAATCAACGCATCGATTGCCCCATCATTCCAAACGTCGCCGAACGCTACTCCACGGCGTGAAGCCAGGGGCAGGGCCGCGAGTCCCGAAGCGGCGGAAGCATCCTCAAAAGTCCCGTCGTGCTTATTAAGATGAAGAAAGATTGGCTCGCTATAACGCGCGCCTTCGCTGACGTTGTCCACCTGCGGATACACATGCCCGTTGGCAATGAGAATATCCAGCCAGCCATCATTATCGAAGTCCACAAAGCCGGTACCCCAGGCCACATCAGGAATGCTCGACTGAGCGATTTGCGACGTCCGGCTTACGTCCTCAAAAACCCCGTGACCCAGGTTGCGGTAAAGCGTTTTGGGTTGGTCGGCAAACGTGGTGTCGATGATGTCGAGCAGCCCGTCGTGATTGTAATCGCCAAAGTCTACGCCCATGTTGCCCTGCTCCTGCCCGTCGCCGCTTAAAGCTACGCCGGCAAGCAGAGCTACATCGGTAAATGTCCCGTTGTGATTGTTGTGGTAGAGGTAGTTCGCGCCCGCATCGTTGGCGACGAATAAATCTGGCCAGCCGTCGTTATCGTAATCTCCCCACACCACGCCGAGCCCGTAGCGGCCTTCCGAATCATGAACGCCAGCGCGCACGGAGACTTCCTCAAACGTGCCATCGCCACGGTTGTGATAAAGGAGATCGCTCTCGCCCTCCAGGCCCCACGGACCACACTGCACCAGCACGCCTTTGTAGCGGCAGAATTTGCCTTTGCCGAACTCCGGCAAGTTATTGAGATCGACGTGCACGTAGCGCGCGACAAATAAATCGACATGCCCGTCGCGATCATAGTCGGCCCAGGCCGCGCCCGTGCTGAATCCGCCGCCGCGGACGCCAGCTTTTTCAGTAACGTCTTCGAACTTGCAATTGCCAAGATTGCGATACAGTACGTTGCCGCCGTATCCGGTGACGTAAATGTCGAGGAACCCGTCGTTGTCGAAATCGGCGACGGCCACGCCCATGCCCCATCCGCGGCGAGTAAGGCCCGCGGCCTTTGTGATGTCCTTGAAAGTTCCGTCCGGCTCCTGGTGATAGAGGGTAATCATCGGGTCGCCACCCTCGCGGTAGCGATCGACAGTCGAGCCGTTCACGGTCACGATATCGAGTTTGCCATCATTGTCGCAATCAAACAGGCCAACTCCACCGCTCATGGATTCGATCACGTAACGCTTGTCCGGCGAGGATTGATGAGCGACGGTCAGGCCGCTTTTCTGGCTGACGTCTTCAAATACGGGGCCGCGATATGCGGCAGTCTTGTCTTTATCTTGCGCCCGATCTTTATCTTGCACCTTATCTTGCGCACGGGCAGGAAACGCACCAACCAGCATTACGCCGAGCAGGATTCCGCAAGCGATGAAGCGCGTTGTTAAGACTCCCCGGCGCATCCGAAGTGAATCCTATCATGGCGATCTCGTGCCGTTGCTATTGCGATTGCTAACAAACCACGCGCTAGTTCACCGTGAGTGGAATAACCACGTTTGCGTCGGCGGTGCTGTTCGATCCACTGCCAACGTTGCTTTCGGTGAAGGCGTAGACGGTCACTGTATAGCTGCCCGGGGTCGTGCCGTTATTGTTCGGCGGGGTGATCTGATTGCCGCCACCGTTGTTGCCGCCGCCGCAACTCCAAGTTGCTGCCCCGGTAAGAATCAGTCCAGCGATCAGCGCGCAGGCATACAGAAGGTTGCGCTTTCCTCGACGCGGAACGGGAATCACGACTGCCGAAACGAGAAATCCCATCACCATTACGGGCAGCAACAACCGCATTTTTGGGTTGAAGGAAAAGGGAAGCGGCATCAGCCCAGCCGTGGTCGTGCTTGAGGAACTCGTATTCGCAGTGGTCGTAACTGACACTGTGACCGTCTCCGCGGGACTGACACTTGAGCTTGAGTTGGCGACATACTGGTTCAGCGGATCGGTTGTCTTGATCGCGCAACTTGCCTTCGGCGCGTTGGTGGTGCAAGAGAAATAAACGTAGCCAGTATCGGCCGTGAGACCGGGAGGGAACGTGCTGCTGTTACCGGTCGTTGCTCCAGCCGTCAGCGTGATCGCAGGGGGAGTTCCCATCGCCGGAGCTGGCACCACTGCGGATGGCTGATATTGGCGAACGTAATCCAGCATCATGGTTGCCGGATTCGGGGTTGATGAGCTGGGCGTTCCGCCCAAAGTACCTCCGACCGCGATATTCGCGATGAGGAAAATCTGAGCGTTAAAAGGCCATGTATCTCCCGAGGAGAGGTTGTTCGGCGTGGTGATGTAGTACGGCTGGAGCGGGTTGTCGATGTAGAACTGCTGCATGTTGGCCGACCAAATCATGCCGTAGGTATGGAAGGCCGTATCGTTGGCTCCTGACGAGAAGGTGTAGGCGCCATTGGGTTGTACGCCCGAGCCGTCCGTCGCGGCCGTGTGGATTGTTGTCCTGTTGCCTCCGGGACCCGGGCCGCTGTCAACCTGGGGAGACCAAACTTCCATAAAATCCGTTTCGCCGCACGCGGGCCATGGGGTTGTGTTGATGTTGCTGCCGAGGGACCAAAATGCCGGCCAAAGACCCTGGTTCGAGGTGTCCGGTAACTGAATGCTTGCTTCGATGCGGCCGTACTGAAAATTTTCCAAGCCTTCAGTTTTCATGCGGGTCGAATACCAAGTCCCGCCACTGTTTATGGCTTGAATAACCAGGTGTCCACTACCATCCACATAGACGGGATTGGAGGTGATGGTCCCACCGGGGCAGCCGCTAGGGTTTCCCGCGTAACCGGTAGGTCCGCAGTAGACCTCCAGTTCGTTATTACCCCAGCCGTTGTTGTTGCCGAGATCGAAGCTCCAAACCGATGTGTCGGGAGACGAACCTGCTGCCCCGCTAAATTCCTGGCACCACTGCGGATTCCATGTCACCGACCCCGTCGTGCTTGGGGAAACGCCAGTACAGCCACCCGCGGCCACCTGGGCCTGTGTAATGCCGGCGAAGAACAAAACCATGATGATAAGAAGGAATCTCGATCGGCAGACCAACCCCCAGCTCATTCGAATGCTCATTCGTGACTCCTTCTTCGCGGAATGCGAGTCCGTACATGTTTCGGTTCCTCAGCAGAAAACCGATTTTCCACATGGGACCACACCTTTGGACCGCGAGTCAAGAACGAGTTTCACAGAGACAGTGGATCTCTGATTCGCGCGGCAAAAAATTCTTCCGGTACCCCCAACGCCATCTTCGCCAACTCTGTGCGGTGCGTGATCCTCAAAAGAAGACCGGTATTCTGCGAGCTATCTTGTGGTATTGTGTTGTGAATTCGCGTTTCCGCTCGCAACAATAATGAAGTTCCCGCAGCGAATGTCGTTTGTCCACGAAGACACGAGGGAGTGAAAATGCAAAGACATGGGTTGGCCTCAGGGTTGAAATTTCTTTCTTGGTTGGCCGTCTTCACCTTGGCACTCGTGGCAACTGCTTGTGGGGGCGGCGGAGGCGGCGGATCCTCAATACAGAGTCCACCGCCCCCGCCGCCCACCGCAGCCACACCTGTCTTCTGGCCGGTGCCGGGCTCATACAGTCAGACTCAAACCGGACAGACAGTCACCCTGACGGATAGCTCTTCCGGCGCCGCCATCTACTACACGACGGACGGCACCACGCCAACGACTTCGTCGACAAAATATTCTGGCGCGATAACGGTCACGTCGACAACCACAATCCAGGCTATCGCCGGCGGTGCCAATTTCACATCGAGCCAAGTCGCAAGCGGCATGTACACGCTCACGCCGCCCGGCAACGGTCCCAGCGTATATGTAGTCGAAACAACCGACGACCAGACCATGCAGTTGGCGGCACAGCCATCTGTCAGTTTCTCCGCCGCGAACGGCGGCAGCAATGTGATCTATGTGGATGAAACCGAGGTCTATCAGACCATCGAAGGATTTGGTGCCGCTACCACCGACTCTGCGATGTATTTGCTGAATGAAGTAGCAAATGTCATGCAGCCGGCCCAATTCACCCAGGCGATGAACAATTTGTTCACTCGCCAAGGCTTCTGCGGGGTACTAACTTCCTGTACCTCCGGCATCGGGCTCAGCTTCCTTCGCAATCCCATGGGTGCTTCCGACCTGGCGCGCTCTGTGTATTCGTTCGATGGCGATAGTGGGCCAGTCGATCTCCCCTTGGCGAATTTCTCAATTGCTCACGACCAAACAGATATCATTCCCCTGATCCAGCAGGCGAAGGCTCTCAACCCTCAGCTCAAGATCATGGCCAATCCCTGGAGCCCTCCCGGCTGGATGAAAGATTCTGACTCCATGGTTAGCGGAACTCCTACAAATTACCTTCTCTCCAGCATGTACACACCATTCGCCAACTATTTCGTAAAGTACATACAGGACTACGCGGCAGCAGGCATTAATATTGATTACCTATCCTTGCAGAACGAACCGCTGAACATCCCCAGCAACTATCCGGGAATGTGCATGCCCGCAGATTCCAGCGCCACCGACTGCCCCGGCTCGCAAACCGATCAGATGACAGCACTGTTCAATAACGTGCTGCCGGCGCTCACCTCCGCGGGCATCACGACGAAGGTACTGGTTTATGACCACAATTGGGACCGGCCGGATTATCCGCAAGACGTTCTGATGAATCAGAACTTAAGCCAGATCGCCGGTGTAGCCTGGCACGGATATGGGGGCACTCCGGGAGCCATGACCGTCATCCAGAATATGTTTCCGACCCTAGGTACTTACGAAACGGAACACTCGGGCTTCATAACGAATTCCGACCAAAGCAGATTGGACTTCGAGGAAATCACTCAGTGCATGAGGAACTGGGCCAGAGCGTACGTGAAATGGAGTCTGGCGATGAACGAGAGTCAAGGTCCGCATACCGGCGGCTGCAGCACATGCACCGGAATCGTAACTGTGAATAGCACCACGGGCAACATCACTTACGGAACTGAGTTTTACACCATGGGCCAGTTCAGCAAGTATGTGCTGCCCGGCGCCTACCGCATTTATTCCAGCAATGCTCTGGGAATAGTGTCCGCCGCATTCGTCAATCCCTCGCCCAGTAATTGGCCCAGCAATTCGAGGGTCTTGGTGGCGTTCAACGACTCCAGCCAGAGCCAGACTTTTGAAGTGCAGTGGGGAACGCAATCCTTCACCTACACGCTCCCCTCGCTCGCCGCAGTGACCTTCACCTGGGACGGAACTCAAAGCGCTGGAACGCCTGCTTACACGGTCAGCGCAACCTCGCAGATTCAGGCCTCCAGCTTTAACCGCACCGCGGGCAACAATACTCATGGTAACTATGGCACCTTCGGACTTGAAACCGAACTCACTTCCGACACGAATGGCGGCTATGACGTGGGATACTCCAACGACGGCGATTACGCCGTCTACAAAAACATCAACTTTGGCACAGGAGTCTCCACTGTTACTGCCCGCCTCGCTTGCGATCAAAACAGCGGCGGAAACTGCGGCGGAACTCTTCAGTTCTACATGGACTCCCTCGGCGGTACTCTCATCGCTTCGGTCACTGTCCCCTCGACCGGCGGATGGGAAACCTGGCAAACAACTCCAGCGGCAAACGTGTCAGGGGCAAGCGGCGTTCATGACCTATATGTTTTATTCAAGGCTCCGACGAGCGGCACTGCCAGCCTGGGCAATTTAAACTGGTTCCAGTTCAATTAAACACACCGGTCTAACCAATGCGATGGATCGACGTTGAGGATTACTCCGGAAAGGGCGCATCCGGCCTCACCACGCGGATATCGTGATCGGTAAATTTATAATGAAAATCTGCGAGTTCGTATTTCGGCATGTGACACGAAGCGCAATCCTTCGTGCCGACTTTGCACGCGGATCCCGGATGGTCCGGTGCAGGTTTCGTGGAAGCTGTCGCAAGGTGGCAACTTAAGCAATTCTTGTCGTAGGCGGACGTGTCGCGCACGAGCTTCTGATGAGGATCGTGGCAGGCCACGCAGGTGATCCGCGCATCGCCGTTTTTCCCCCAGCACCGGCTCTTTTCCAGGCGATACGGTTGCGCACGAACGTTCGCGATTCCCACCGGCGGAGCCAGCTTCACATCCCACCACGTGCCGTGACAAGAACCACAAAAGTCAACGGCATCGACAGGATTGAGCTTGCCGGGATCGAAGACTGCATCCGTCTTCTGATCGTTATACTTTTGATCGCCCTCCAGCACCTGACCTTCGGCAGAGGCCGCCCTTTGCGCTGTTGCGTGCTTCAGGCCAGGCCCATGGCAAGCTTCGCATGTAATCCCCGGAATGATCCGGCTGCGGTCAAGCTTGTCGCCTATAGTTGAAGCTGTTGCATGACAAGCGAAGCAACGAATCAACTCGGCTCCGATGACGGGCCGCGCCATCGCCTGTTCGAGATTCTGCGGATCGGTAAGTTTGCGGCCGGGCGTGAAATCGAGACCCTTCAGAGTATCGAAGTAAGAAGCGCGACTTTCATAAAAACCTCCGTCGCGTTCGAATAGGTACGATTGGCCGACGTGACCATCGCCGAAAAGCCAACTCAACGGCGCCGAAAGAGTTTGCGCGCCGTCGGTGACGCTGTAGACACTCTTCCCCGCCATGGTTGCAATTTCGTAACCGATTTTGCCGGATTGAAAAGCTAACCGATCCCTCTTGGAGAGAACTTCCGACTGCGCAACCGGCTGAGCAGTCAGCGCCATGGGCGTGCTCTTCTGCGTCGCCGCTTTCCCCGCATGGCATTTGGCGCACTCCTCCGGTCCAACGTACTGGTCCGACGATGGAGTGCTGTGCCTCGGCCACCACGCGCGATAAAGAAGCCGGTCTTCGGTGGCCATCTGCGCCCGCAGTGGACCCGAAGAATGAATGATGAGGGTCGCGAAAAATAAGCCGGCCGCCGCGAAACGCAAGACGAATCGCTTGCTAGTTCCGCGCCAGTACATCTTGACCGTCTCCTGTGTCGCGCGCGACCGCGGGTGAAGCGGTCACCTTTGCCGTCGAATTGCGGACGACGAATTCAGGCTCAATCGCGATTTCCGCCACCCACTCCTCCCGATCTTCAATCCGGTTTAGCAAAGTGCGAGCTGCAATCTCGCCCATTTTTTGAAGCGGCTGACGCACGGTCGTCAAGCTTGGATTGTTGTGCAGAGCAAGTAGAATATCGTCAAAGCCCACCACTGAAACATCTTCAGGAACTCGTAACCCCGCCTCCTGAAATGCGCGGATGGACCCGATCGCCGAAATATCGTTATACGCAAACAAAGCTGTGAATGGCCGTTTACGAGCCAGCAGATCCTTCGCGAAAGGATAACCCAACTGAGGCGTCGGATCGTCGCCTTCGAGTTGAACGATCAGTTCCGCCGGCATCGCGATGCCGAGTCCCTTCGCAACCTCGCAGATTGCCGACCAGCGATCCTCGCAGTCGGAACTCAACGCAGATCCCTTCATGAAGGCGATTTGCTTATGACCCAGCTCGACCAGATGGTTTAGCGCCAGCCATGCAGCCCGCCGGTGATCCAGAACGATATTCGTGACGCCTTCCATGCGCCGGTGCCCCGCCACGGCCACCGTTGGCAGCGGCATAGGACGACTAATGGACATGTCCACCGTGATGAAGCCTTCGACGCCGCGATCCAGCAGCATGTGCGAATAAGTATCCAGCAGCTCGGGATCGTGCCGATGAGCGACAGTCAGGAAGAAGAAGTTCTTCTGCCGCAGGTAGCGTTCAATTCCGCTGATGACCAGGGAACCATAAAAGTCACCGATCTCTTCGGCCACCACACCAATCAGGCTGGTGCGCTTTACCCGCAAGTTCCGGGCATAGAAACTCGGCCGGTAATTTAGTTCGCGAGCGGCGGCTAAAATTCGCTCCTGGGTGTGCAGCGGGACCGATCGGGAAGCGGCGCTCCGGTTCAGAACCGCCGAGCAGGTGCCCTTGGTCAGCCCCACACGTTCGGCGACCATCTTCAAGGTGACGGCACCGTTTTTGTTATCACCCTTTTTTTTCAGGGGTGTCATTCGGCCAGCTCCTCTACAAAAACGCGTTTTCGAACGCTATCATGCCGACGGGGGCTGAATGCCAAGCATTCTACCTCATCTACCCAAGATGGGGCTTTGCCGCACCAAGTGTCATGCAAAAACCACCTAGAATACCGGTTTGTCGGACCGGCTGATTTTAGAATATCGGTATTTTTATCTTGACAATCCAACCCACCTTGGGGCTAAATGACCGACGTAGTATAAAAAGGCTAGTTGGGAACCATCCAAAATTGCGATTGGTGTTTCCAGGAGATTCAATGAGAAAGACAGGGCTGGGAGTGCTGTTTAGCTGGTTCGTGCTGATTTTTGCGCCATTCATGGCCGCACAGCAGACAAATGGCATTGTTCAGGGCACCGTCGCAGACGCCGCGGGCGCAGTAGTGGCGGGAGCGGACGTTACCATTGTTTCCGACAACACTGACTTTTCGCGCTCTGTACCCTCTGGCACAGACGGAAGCTACGCCTTTACCGAACTCCCCCCGGGCCGCTATCACGTCAAGGTGACGAAGCAGGGTTTCAAGACGGAGACCGAGCAGGACATCGAACTGCACGTCGGTTCGACCGTCGTCCTTAATATAAAACTTACGGTTGGCAGCGTGTCTGAGGCCCTTACGGTGGAAGCCAACCCCATCGCCGTGGAAACGACGACCGCACAACTGGGCCAGATAACCGAAGGGGCGCAGGTTCGCGAACTGCCCTTGAATGGGCTCAACTTCATCGGCTTGGCGCTGCTGGTTCCGGGCGCCTCAACTCAGGACGGATTCAGCGCCAGCACCAAGGGTGTTCTGGGCGGCTCCGACATCGTTTTTAGCGGCGGGCAGCGCACCGGCAACGTGTTTACCGTGGATTCAGCCCCCAATAACGACATGGGGTCGCAGCGTACCATTTTGGCGTACCCCACTCTTGATTCCATTTCGGAAATAAAGATTGTCACCAACGCCTACGGCCCTGAGTACGGGCAATCCGGAGGCGGACAGGTCAACATCGTCACCAAGAGTGGCACCAATGGCTTCCACGGCTCCGTCTATTACTTCGGAAGAAACGACGCGCTGGATGCCAACAACTGGTTCAACACTAATACCACTCCGGCCATACGGAAAGGTGAGTTGCGCCGCAACGACTTCGGCTTCTCGATCGGCGGGCCAATTAAGAAAGACAAACTCTTCTTCTTCTTCTCCCAGGAATTCAATCGGGAGGTTGATGGGGATCTCCACACCGGACAAACCCCCAGCGCCGCCGAACTCGCAGGAGACTTCAGCGGAGTTTCAACAGCCTCAGGTGGCTTGCCCCATCTGACAAATTGCTACTTCAACGCAAACGCGCCGCAGTTTGGCATCGTTGATTTCCCCGTAATAGATCCTGCCAATGGAAACACCTTCGGGCCGTATGACCCGCTCAACCCTACTATCATTCAAAATATCAGTCAGACCCAGGAGGGTTTTAGTCCAGGCGGGACACTCATTGCCCACTTGTACCCAGCGTCCAACGTCACGCCCACGGATGCCAATCCCTGCCCCAACCCCGACTATAAGCAAATCCTGAACTCGCCCGTGAACATGTGGCAGAGCTTCGGACGCTTAGACTACAACGTGAACAAGTCCACAATTTTAATGCTCACCTACACCCAGTCTCACTGGACTCAGCCCGCCCCCAGTCTTCCGGGAGGAGAGTGGGGCGACACTGGATTTCCAGCGGTCGATTCTTCATGGGCACAACCCTCGCGCATTGCGGCGATTCGACTCAGTAAGACGATCGGAAACACATCGGTCAACGATTTCCAATTCAGCTATTCCGGCAACAGGATTAACATCACCACCGGAGGCACCGACCCCACTCTTCCCGCGCAGATCTACGCGGATATGAATCCGACCTTCCCTTTATCGGGCAAATCAGCTGGAGGCAATCTCGCTCCCCCCGTTTTCTGGGGCCCAGGAGGCTACAGCACCCTGTGGAACGCAGCCCCCTGGAACAACCGGATGGATCGCTACACTTGGACGGACGACTACAGCAAGGTGGTCGGCAAACATCAATTTAAGTTCGGCGCATTACTCGCACACAACGTCAAAGACCAGCCAAACAATGGCGACTTCAACGAAGCACCTGCTCTTTGGGGTTACCCTGGCACGTGCCCCGGAGGCGCCGGTAGCTGCGGTTCGGTCCCTTGGGGCGGCCTTGTCGCGCCCGCTGGAAACGCTATTGCCGATATCTTGATTAACGGCTCCGTATGGGGCTACGGTGAGTCCAATGCCTTGCACAACGCGAACGGCCGTTACCAGGATTATGAATTTTATGGCGGAGATTCATTCCGCGCCACCCGTCGCGTGACCATCAACTACGGCTTCCGCTGGTCCCTTCTAATGCAGCCCTACGCAGCGGACAACGAACTTGCTTTCTTCAGTCCCAACGTGTTCACCCTCGCCGCCGATACGAGCGCCTGCGACGGCCTGATTACCGCCCCCGGCGCCAAAGTTACCTGTGCCAACGTGGTCCCAGCCCAGCCTGGCAACATCACCGGCTCAAGCCGCTCCATCGTGGGCAACGTCTATCACAACATCGCCCCGCGGTTCGGAGTCGCTTGGGATCTGTTTGGCGACGGAAAAACTTCACTTCGTGCCGGAGTAGGACAATTCTTCGTCCGCTACCAGCTCGATCCTTTCATCATCCAGGGAACCCAGAATCCTCCCTTCGTCCAGAAATCCACCGGTGTCAGATATTTGGATGGGCCTGCGCCAGCTTCTCCCTCATATGGGTATCCGACTTTCGGGCGAACCCCTAACGCTGATATTCCGAATAACTGGCAATGGAATCTGAGCATTTCGAGGGAGCTCTTCCGGAACAATACGATGCAGGTAAGCTACGTGGGAAACCGCGGCAACCATTTGCAAGACTACACTGACGTTTCCCAGGTAACCCCAGTCGCAGGTAACCCCGTTTCGACTACGGCCAACCAGAATGTTTGCGGGGCGCCTTACGCAAGCCCAGGGATACCCAACAACGGTCTGCCGCAGGCCATTCCCGTGGGGCTTACCTGCCGCCAGAGCTTCGCTATTGAAAATATACAGGGCAATGGCGGAGGCAACGCCGGGTGGCGTCCCTATATGGAAGTTTTGGGGGGCTCGGGAGCGCCGGGCAGCGGCCAAGCCACTAGCGGCCAAGCGGAATTGCCTGTCGCCGATTTTGAAGGCTATTCTAACTATCACTCCCTGCAGGCATCGTGGAGAGGGAGGATTGATTCCAGAGGCTCGCTCTACCAGTTTTCCTACACGTGGTCGAAGGCGCTGGCGCTCCAGGGCGTTCAGGGTCTAATAGGCCAGGGTGCAACCGACGTGTTTAGCGACAACTTGGACCAACGTCGTGACTACGGGCCGACCGGCTTCAATCGTCCCCAAATGTTCACTGGCTCTGTGATTTACGTGCTTCCCGGCCTGAAGGGTGCGAATGCGATTGAGCGAAATGCCCTGGGCGGCTGGTCTATTGAGCCGGTTATGGCATTCACAAGCGGCGTTCCCTTTGTGCCCACGACAGGTTCTGATCTGTGGGGCACTGGAACCAACCAAGATCGGCCCAACCGCGTCCCCGGTCAATCCTGCCGTGCACACGGCACAGGAATCGAAAGCCAGTGGATCAATCCCAACGCATTCACCCTCTATGGAATACCGCTGGGGACCGACGGAAACGCCTCGCTTGGAGATTGCTACGGGCCCGGCGAGAACAACTGGGATGTAGCGCTGCATAAGGACTTCAAAATTAACGAACGTCTGAACGTGCAGTTCCGCTTTGAATTCTTCAACGCCTTCAACAAGACCCAGTTCGAAGGCGTGAATGGAGGCCTGGGCGGCGCTCAGCTTTGCTTCGGGGATTCCAGCGGGAACCTCGTTCCCGTGAACGCCCCGGTACCTATGACGTCATCCAGCAATCTGAAATATGATCAGTGTTACCTGACCGGCAATCCCCTCGGCGGCCAAACCATACCGAACGGGACGAACGTGCCCGGGGTGAATGCTGCCTATCAAATCATTCCCGGCCCGGGTGGAACTGCTGGAGTCAGTACCACTCTGCTCTCACCCAATTCGATTGGGGAATCGGGATTTGGCCAGGCCACCTATACGCGGCCGCCCCGGCAAATTCAGTACGCCCTCAGATTTACTTTCTGAGGCTTGACGGACAAATTGCTCCAGCGTCTAATGGAGGCGAGGCTCGAACGAGCTTCGCCTCTTATCATTTTGAATGGGAATCCTCCAGTGCCTTTCCACGCCGGTTTCCGGGGTTTTGCGTCCCGCCCGGCCACTCTCTTACTTCTTGCCGCATTTCTGACGCCCAATTTTTCTGCGGCACAGAAGGTGCCACAAACAGCGCCGGCTTCGGATCCGCTCAACCAACACTACAGCGCAGCCCAAACCTTTCAACTCGGTGGAGACTTCGACCGGGCCGAAACGGAATACCACCAAGTGCTCGCTCTTGCCCTGCAACGGATGGGCGACCTCCTCGCCGCCGAGAAGAGCGATTCAGAGCAGGCAGTCAGCGCACTTCAAGACTCGGTCGCCGCCGATCCCACTTACGCCGACGCGCGCCTCGATCTCGCCATGGTCTTCTATCGGGCGGGCCACTTAGACAAGGCCAGCGCCGAAGCCGCCACTGTAGTCAAAACCGATCCGCGGAACGTGCGAGCCCTGCAACTACTCGGCAACGTAGAGTTCGCGCAGGGAAACTTTGCAGCGTCGGCAGAACACCTTCACACCGCTCTAAGCCTTCAGGCGGATTTCGCCACCGCGTACTCCCTCGCGCTCGCCTACCTCAGCGACCACAAGCTGGCGGAGACCAAGCTTCTGTTCGACGAACTTCTGAATGACATGGGCTCAACTCCAGCGCTGCACGTTCTCCTCGGCCGCGCCTATCGCGAGACCGGCTACCTGGACGACGCCATCCGTGAGTTCAAAAAAGCTATCGACTTAGACCCGCACTACCCACGTGTTCACTACTATCTCGCTCTTGCCTATCTAGCCCAGGGAGAAAAAGAGCGCTTTCCCACTGCTCTTCCGCTCTTCGAGCAGGAGCTGGCGATTAATCCAAAAGAATTTTTCAGCACATTTTTTCTGGGAGTAATTCATCTTGAAGACCGCAATTTTCCAGCAGCCGAAGACTACCTGAAAAAAGCTGTGCAGTTGCAGCCTGACAATCCCGACCCGCTTCTTTATCTCGGCCAGGAGTACGTCGAGACGAACCGCCCCGACCTAGCCATCGCAACTTTGAAGAAATCGATTGCTCTTACCACCGATCCATCGCACAACCACTATCAGGTGTCGAAAGCACATACGATGATCGGCCAGATTCTGGTGAAGATGGGCAAGCAGGACGAAGCGGAAGCAGAACTGAAGCGATCTCAGGAGCTGCGCGCCCAGTCATTCCAAAGCGACAAGGAAAGCCAGGAAGCACACCAATCGGGACAGCATGAGTTACTTTCCGAACTGCAGAGTGGACAAGACAAAGAGAAGCCCGCATTCCTCGAGGATCGCCCACCCCTCGATCCCGCCGAGAAAAAAAAGGCTGACCAACTCCGCGCAACCTTGGCCGATATTCTCGGCAACACCTACAACAATCTCGGAGTGATTCAAGCCAGACGCGAACAATATGCTCCCGCAGCCGACCTCTTCAAAAAAGCCGCGCAATGGAAACCCGATTTGCCCGGACTAGACCGCAACTGGGGACTGGCCGGTTACCGCGCGCAGCGATTCGACGAAGCGATCGATCCCCTGCAACGTCAGATCGCCCATCAACCCAGCGACACCAAGACGCGCGAAGCGCTAGGTGTAAGTTACTTCATGACCGAAAAGTTCGCGAAAACGGTTGAAGTCTTTCAGCCTGAAATGGCCGACCTCCCGGATGACCCAGGTGTGCTCTACGCGCTGGGAGTTTCGCTCGTCCACTCCGGCGACTCAGTGACGGCGTCTCGCGTATTCCAGCGCATGATCGAGAAGAACCCGAATGTGGCCGAAATCCATTTGCTCTTAGGCCAGGCGGACGCCGATCAGAATCAGTACACTCCCGCCGTCGCTGAGTTCTCCCGCGCCCTTGTACTCGATCCAAAAATCGAAGGAGCGCATTTCGGATGGGGCATCATTCTCCTCCATCAAGGCAAGCTCGACGAGGCGGTGGGTGAATTCCGCGCAGAACTCCAAGCCCATCCCGCAGATGCAAGAGCCAAATATCACGTGGCTTATGGCTTGCTCATGCAGCAGCAGAAAGATCAGGCGTTCGCCTTGCTAAACGAAGTGGTTCGCGACAAACCGGATTACGCAGACGCGCAATATCAGCTGGGCAAAATGCTGCTCGAACGCGGTGACGTAAAAGCCGCCATAGACAGACTAGAAATCGCGGTGCATCTCGACCCCACAAAAGACTACAGCTACTTTCAGTTAAGCGCGGCGTACCGTCGCGACGGAAGGCTGGACGACGCTCAGCACGCTCTTCAGGATTATCAAAAACTGAAAGAGAAGGAACGGGGGACCGAACACCCGTGATCCTTCCCCGCAAGCGCAAACTTAGAGTTCGATTCGCGTGGACGAGTGTCCCCGTTTTTGCGCTCGCTCTCTTCGCAATTCTTGCGTTCGTCTCTGCTCCTGCAGCCGCGGACGAAGATTCGCAGAATGTGGCCCACGCCGCCACGCTGATTCACAGTGGAAAGCTCGACGCAGCTGAAGAACTCCTCTGGAAAGTGCTAACCCAGCATCCCGACGATGCCGAAGCCTTAAACCTGCTGGGCAGCGTCCGCTTGCAGCAAAAACGTTTTGCAGAATCGGAAACGCTCTTGCATCGGTCAATCACTCTCGCTCCAGACCGACTACCAGCCCACATAAATCTGGCGCGTGTCTTCCACGCTGAAGGCGAAACAGATAAAGAAATCGCCGCGCTGCAGGACGCGGCGCGCCTCGCTCCGAACGACCCCGACGTCAATTGCACCGTGGCGGCGGCGTATTTGAAGGAGAATGATTTTCACGATGCGCTCGTAGCCCTCGAACGAATTCCGCGTGCGCATCGTCCGGATAGCGCGCTGCCTCTACTCGCCGCCA
>Ga0116125_1000447_pt1 | contig 19410 bp, 16 predicted proteins | sample June2015DPH_16_1_2_FD_89729 | JGI IMG/M metagenome (GOLD analysis project Ga0116125, IMG submission 89729) | Peatland microbial communities from SPRUCE experiment site at the Marcell Experimental Forest, Minnesota, USA - June2015DPH_16_10 | ecosystem: Environmental > Terrestrial > Soil >...
AGGCGCTTTCGCCTGCCATCCGATTCATGTTTCGACGATTCGTTCTTTTCATTTCAATCCTGGTCCTTGCCCGCGCGCAGGACGCGGCGCGCATGGACCAGGTTGTCCAGTCCTACGTCTCCAGCAAGACCTTCATGGGTACCGTGCTGGTGGCCCGTGGCAGCGACGTCCTGTTCAGCAAAGGCTACGGAATGGCCAATCTCGAATGGGACATTCCGAACTCGCCTTCCACCAAATTCCGCTTGGGATCCGTCACCAAGCAGTTCACGGCGGCGTCCATCCTGCTGCTGGAGGAGCGCGGAAAACTCAAAGTTGAAGACCCGGTAAAGAAGTACATGCCGGATGCGCCAGCAGCTTGGGACAAGATCACCATCTTTCACTTGCTCACGCATACTTCCGGCATTCCGAGTTTCACTGGCTTCGCCGACTATGCACAGACCGAGCCTTTCGAAACCACGCCGGAGAAACTGGTGGCGCGCTTTCGCGACAAACCCCTTGAATTTGCTCCAGGCGAGAAATGGAACTACAGTAACTCCGGATACGTGCTGCTCGGTTATCTGATCGAGAAGATCAGTGGGCAGAGCTACGCAACTTTCGTCCAAGAAAACATTTTCACGCCTTTGGGCATGAAGGATTCGGGGTACGATTCCAATTCGAAGATCATCCCGCATCGCGCGTCCGGGTACACGCCGTCGAAGGACGGTCCCGTGAACGCGGGATTCATCCACATGAGTATCCCGTTCTCGGCCGGGTCGCTTTATTCCACCACCGAAGATCTGTTGCGATGGGAGCGTGGGCTGTTCGGAGGCAAGGTGCTCTCGGCCGCGTCGCTACAAAAGATGACCACGCCGTTCAAGCAGGACTACGCGTTTGGACTGGGCGTCCACATTACCGCGGGTCACAAAGTGATCGACCATGGCGGCGGAATCGAAGGTTTCAACACGCACCTGGCTTACTATCTCGACGATCAGCTTACCGTGGTGGTGCTCGGCAATCTGAATGGCCCGGCAAGCGATATCGCCGGGAAACTCGGAGCAGTGGCTCTCGGCCAGCCGGTTCAACTGCCGTCTGAGCGCAAAGAAATCACGGTGCCGCGCAAGGTTTTGGAGAAATATGTCGGCACGTATGAACTGAAGCCCGGGTTCGACCTGGTGGTGACGCTCGAAGGCGACCAATTGGCAGCGCAGGCCACCGGACAACAGAAGTTCCCGCTATTTGCCGAATCGGAAACCAAGTTCTTCCTCAAGGTAGTGGACGCGCAGGTTGAGTTCGCGGGCGATCACTTGATCTTGCATCAGGGCGGCCAGGACATCACGGCGAAGCGTAAATAAGCGCTACCTGATACCATTGCTTGATTGAACGGCGCTGACCAATCCCCACGCGAGATGACCGTGAAAGCGGTCGGCCTGGGGATCTTCCTGGCATTTGTTTTCGGCGCAGCCAACGCGTATCTCGGCATGCGCGCCGGCCAGACCGTCGCGGCAACAATTCCCGCGGCAGTAATCGCGATGGCGCTATTCCGGATTCCCGCATTTCGCGGCGGGATCCTGGAGCAGAACATCACCCGTACCGCAGCTTCCGTGGGCGAAGCGCTGGTGGCCGGAGCAATCTTCACCATCCCCGCATTCATGATGGTGGAAATAGATGGCCATCGGCTCTGGACCGATCTGCGCGCGCATTATTGGGAAGCCACGCTGGTGCTGCTGGTCGGCGGGCTGATCGGCGTGTTCTTCATTATTCTGCTGCGCCGGCCGCTGTGTGTGGACGCGCCGCTTCCGTGGCCGGAGAGCGTGGCTAGCTATGAAATCGTCAAGGCGGGCGAAGCCACTGCGAGCGATGCACCACGTTATATTTTCGGCGCGATGGCTTTCGGCGGACTAATCCAGATTTTGAAATCGGACAAGGGCATCCAGATTTTCCAGGAGTATGTGGAAGGCTTCCTGGCGTTTCCGAAATCAGTGATCAAGCATTTCAATTTTGAGAAGCAGCCCATAGGCGATGTCACGCACTTCGGTGGAATCCCGTGGTCGACGCCTAGCCTATCGCCGGCGCTGATCGGGATCGGCTACATCATCGGGCCGGAACTGGCATCCGTTAACGTAGCCGGCGGCGTGATCGCGTGGTGGATCCTGATCCCATTGCTTCTGTTCTTCGATCCGGATTTGCCCAGGCGCATCGGAACAACGGATCCGGCCACGGCAGCATTTTCGGTCTGGTATAACGTGGTCCGGCCCATCGCGGTGGGAACCATGCTGGTGGGCGCGGCCAGCACCATGTTCTCCATGCGGTCGTCACTGTGGACTTCGTTGCGCGGGATCTTCGCCGCTTCCACCAAAGCAGCGCACGAAGAAAAATCGTTGGATCGCACCGAACGCGACATCCCGGCCCGCTGGGTGGTGCTATCCATGTTGGTGCTGATGATCCCGATTACGGCCATCTATTATTACTTCACGCATGGATGGGTTGCGGCCATCGTGGCGGCAGTGATCATGAGCATCAGCGGATTTCTCCTTTCGGCGATTGGCGGCTATTTGGTGGGCTTGGTGGGTAGCTCAAACCAGCCGCTCTCTGGATTGACGTTAGCGGCGCTGATCATCGCGGCGTTAGTGATGCTGACCATCGGCGTGACGGGATTGGCTGGAGTCGCGGCTGTGCTGGGTGTAGCCGCTGTGGTCTGCGTGGCATGCTCGGTGTCGGGATCGTTGATTCAAGATTTGAAGGCCGGGCATTTGCTCGGCGGAACTCCTTGGAAAATGGAAGTGGTGGAGATCATTTCGGTGATCCTGCTGGCGTTTTTCCTGATGGGCCCGATCATCGCGCTGCACGAAGCGAATCTCGCGACCGGCGGTATCGGCGGACGCGCCCTGCCCGCCCCGCAGGCCGGCCTGATGGCGCAATTGGCCAAAGGGATTGTCGGCGGACAAATGGCCTGGGGATTGATCGCCATCGGCGCGGCATTCGGCGTGGCGCTGCTGCTATTCGGCGCGCGTTCGCCGATGCTGGTCGCGGTAGGAATGTACCTTCCGTTCGATACGTCGTCAGCCATTTTCGTGGGCGGCCTGATTAAGCTAATCGCTGACCGCGCCGCGCGGAAGCTAAATGCCGAGCAGAAGCTCAGCTTCGAGGAAAAAGGAACGCTGCTGGCATCCGGCTTGATTGCGGGCGAAGCCATTGTCGGAATTCTGCTGGCTGTCTTGTTCCTGGCCAAAGTTCCGAGCTTCGCAACGTTTAGCTTTTATCCAGCGTGGGGCGGATGGCTGTCGCTGATCGGATTTGCGAGCATCGCTTATGTGTTGATCCGCATCCCGGCTCGCCGATCCAACTAACCTTCCACGATCACCGCATAAATCTCGCCCGGACCGTGCACGCCGCGTACCAGAATCTGCTCGATGTCGGCGGTGCGGCTGGGGCCGGTGATGAGCACCATGGAACTGGTTTGCTCGGCGGGATTCGGCAGAACGGCCAGCAGCTCGTCCAGATTCGCCAGCATCAGCGAGCGGGGAAACACGGCGATGTGCATCGGCGGGAGCAATGATACAAGGCGAGGCTCTTCGGGACTCGCCAGCATCACCAATGTTCCAGTTTCGGCTAACGCATAGCTCGCGCTCGAAATCCCGACGTCGGCCGCGGCGCAGGCCGCACGTAGCGCTTCCCGATCGGTGAATCCCGATTGAACCTGTGGAAGTGCTGTAATGCCGCAAGCGGCCAAAAATGGGGCATTCGAAGCAACTACGCGCTTTCCCTGCAATAATTCCGCCAGGACGGGAACAACTTCGCCGGGCTCCCGCACAAAAAAGCATTTTCCTCCAAGCTTTTCGAAATTCTGGCCGAAGAGAGTGCTATAGCGGTTGCGGTCCATTATAGGGATGCGTAGCCGAGGGGCCGCGAGAGTGGTCGGGAGTAGGCCCGCGGCCCTACTCAAAGCTCTGCGCACGTTCTGAAGTACCACTTCACGCGAAGTCACTTGCGCTCCCGCCACCATTGGTGGAAGCTGGTTTTCGCGAGCTTAGGAACCTCACGCTGGCTGGCCCACTTTCCTAACGGCCCCACTTTCGGGAGCACCGGCGCGAAGATGCCACCGATCCGCGCCAGCATCAAATAGATCCTCGGATGCGTCATCACCCACGCCCAGATCCGAAACACCAGCCGTTCCACGCCGCCTTCGCCCTGGCGACGTTGGGCATCCGTCACTTCCGCGCGCAGCTTCAACAACAGCTTTGGAATTTCAATTTTGACCGGACAGACTTCCGCGCAAGCGCCGCACAAACTGGAGGCGAACGGCAGCCAGGGATCCTTGAGCACGCCGTGAAATTGCGGAGTGATGATGGCACCGATGGGTCCAGAATAAACCCACGGATAATTGTGCCCGCCGATCTTGCGATACACCGGGCAATGATTCAGGCATGCGCCACATCGAATGCAGTAGAGCGACTGTCGCTTCTCCGGATCGGCCAGAAGCTTCGAGCGGCCATTGTCGAGAAGCACTACATAGAATTCATCCGGACCATCGATTTCGTTATTTCGCCGCGGCCCGGACAGAAACGATGTGTAAACCGTCAGCGGCTGGCCGGTAGCGCTGCGTCCCAGCAACGTCAGGAAGACGCCCAGATCCTGCGCGCGTGGGATTAGCTTTTCGATCCCCGCCACGGTGATGTGGATTTTCGGCGCCGAAGTAGTCAAGCGCGCATTGCCTTCATTTTCCACCACCACCACCGCACCAGAATCCGCTACCAGGAAATTGGCGCCAGTGACGCCGATATCGGCGTGCAGAAATTTCTCGCGTAACGTCGCGCGCGCGATCGCGGTCTGCTTCTCGATGACTACTTCTTTCTCCACACCCAGGTTCTTGCTGAAGATTTCGGCGACATCATAGCGAGTGAGATGCAAAGCCGGCGCAACGATGTGATACGGGCGCTGGTGCGCGAGCTGCAAAATGTACTCGCCAAGATCCGTCTCCACGGCTTCGAGCTGTTGCTTCTCCAGGCGCTCATTGAAGTGGATTTCTTCCGTGGTCATGGATTTCGATTTGACGATCAGATGCGTTCCGCGCTCCTTGGCGAGCGCGAGCACGAAGTCGGCTACTTCCTGGCTGTCGGAGCAGTAAACCACTTTGCCGCCGTGCGCGACGACATTTTTTTCGAAAAGCTCCAGATAATGATCCAGATGTTCGATGGTGTGCTTCTTGAGTTGATTCGCCTCAGTTCGAAGTTCCTGATAATCGGGCAGCAGATCTGCGTGGATGGCGCCCGCGCGGTGCGTCATCAGGCGATTGGTTGCCGAGTAAATGGCGAGTTGGAGCCTGGGGTCGCCCAGAGTCTGATTGATGGTTTCCGTCGGCTGGCCTGTCATGCGCTCATCTCCCTGCCAGAACTTCCGCGAGGTGCATGGTGCGGATGGGCAGCCGCGCGCGATCAATCACGCCTTGGATCTGCATCAGGCAACTGGAGTCGACGGAAACAACTGTGCCCGCTTCCGTTTTGAGGATGGAATCGATTTTGGTGCGCGCCATGCCACCGGAAACTTCCGGAAACTTGACGGAGAATGTACCGCCGAATCCGCAGCACTCTTCGGCGGGTTCCATTTCGCGCAACGTCAGGCCTTGCACCTTGGCCAGTAACCTGCGTGGACCATCTTTGATGTGCATCTCGCGCAGCGAGTGGCAGCTATCGTGATAGGTGACCACGCCATCGAAGCGCGCGCCGACATCGTCAACGCCCGCTACATCGATCAGGAATTGCGAAAACTCCCAAACGCGCGGGGCGGTGCTGCGGGCCAGCTGCAGCATCCTTTCATCGCTGGCAAAGATGTCCGTATAGTGGTGCGCAATCATGGACGTGCACGATCCGGACGGGACAACGATGTATTCGGCATCGCCGAATGTATTGAGAAAGTGCCTGGCGACTGTGCCCGCTTCTTCGGGAAAGCCGCTATTGAACGCGGGCTGGCCGCAGCAGGTTTGCGCGTGCGGAAAATCAACCTGGAAGCCCAGCCGCTCCAGCACCTGAGTCATGGCGATTCCGACTTGTGGGAACACCTGATCGACGATGCAGGTGACGAACAGCGAGACGCGCTTTTTCACGGAGTTCGATCCAGCCTGGGCATGAAATCCAATTGTGGCGCATTTCGGATGCGCCCGCCACTTGACGTTCCCCTTTTCTTCGCCCACAATAGAAACATGGCTCTTACCAAGAGGCAGAAAGAGGTTCTGGATTTCATCGCGGACTTCGTCGAGCAAAACGGCTACAGCCCGAGTTATGAAGAATTGGCGCACGGCTTGAAGCTGGCTTCGCTCGCCACCGTTCACAAGCACATCCAGGCACTGGAATCCCGCAACTACCTGCGGCGCTTGTTCAACCAGAGCCGCTCGCTGGAGGTATCGTCGAAATACGTCCAGGAGCGGAGGAAGAGCCGCCAGGCGATTCAATCCACGGAAGTTCCACTCGCCGGCAGAATCGCAGCGGGTTCACCTGTCGAGGCCATCGAAGGACAGGAGACGCTGCAGTTCGCTGATTTCGCGGGCAAGGGCGACACGTTCGCCTTACAAGTTAGCGGCGAATCGATGATCGAAGATCACATCATGAGCGGCGACTACGTTTTGGTGGAACGAACCCAACAGGCGAACGACGGCGAAATCGTGGTAGCGCTGGTGGGTGGCCGGGAGACGACGCTGAAACGCCTGCACCATGAACCGGGCGGCCGCATCCGTCTACAGCCCGCCAACTCCGCGATGCAACCCATCATAGTGGACGCGAGCGAAGTGCAGATTCAAGGCCGGGTTCTGGCCGTGCTGCGCAAGTACCGATAGCATTTCTGGGTAGCTGTCCGCGCCCAACGAGAAACGAGAAACGGGCATGCTAAGCTGATAGTTGTACATGGCTAGCCCTGTCAGCGGCGTGAAACGTTTCTTGTTCTGGGACTATCCGCGCGCCGGCTGGCAGTATGACGTGATGGTGGGGTTGATTCTGGCCTTCATTTTTCTTACTCCCCGGGAAGTATTTCGCGACCAACCCCGAGCCAGCAGCATCGTTATGTTGCCGGCCGAACACGGTTCCAACGTGTTCTGGATGGATTCCGAGCAGTTGGGAGACGTTCCGGAAGGGCAACGGGCCGCACGCGCCAGCACTCTGCTGCGGGCCCGCACCGGAAAGAAGTACAACGTGATTCGTGTGGAACCGATCGTCGATTCTGAAAAAGAAGTCAAGGGTTACATGGCTTTCACCACGCCATAGCTGCTACTACCGCTCTCTGGAATCCGTTTTATCGAATAATGCTATCACGCGCTTTCACCACTTTTCTGTTCTTGATCAACCTGTCCGCCGCCGCGGATGGTCCCAAGGACGCGATCCTGGCGCGCATGGATAAAGCGGCGAGTGGATTTAAGAACATGACGGCTCGAGCTACCTACGTCACCCACACCGATGTGATCAACGAAGACAGCCGCGAAACCGGCACCGTGGTGATGCAAAAAGTTGCAGCAGGCGAGGTACGCGGCTTGATCGATTTCCTGGGACAGGACAAACACACCGTGTCCATCGAAAATCGAAAAGTGCGCGTTTACTACCCTAAGATCAAGATCGTACAGGAATTCGACCTGGGCAAGGACGGGGAACAGTTAGATCAGTTCGTAATGATTGGTTTCGGCACTTCCGGCACTGAACTTGCAAAGGACTATGACGTGAGCGTACTCCCGACGGAAAGCGTGAAAGGCTTCGAAGGTGTTCAAACCATTCGACTTCAGTTGATCCCTAAGACCGGGGAAGCACGCAAGTATGTAACCAAGTTGGAGCTATGGATCCCGGAAACCGGCGATCCTTACCCGCTTCAGGAAAAGATTTCCGAGCCCTCCGGAGATTATCGGCGTATAACCTACACTGGCATAAAGACTAATCAGCCTCTACCAGCGGACGCACTGCAACTGAAGACACCTCCAGGGGTTAAAACAGAGTATCCAGGAAAATGACAGCCATCGACCATATACCGTCAAACGACGTGTCCAGCCGTAACAATCGCAGCACCGGCGGCCGGCTCACTTTTTTAGATTGCGCGCGCGGTTTGGCTGTAGTGATCATGCTGCAGGGTCACGTCTTCCATTCGTTCAACCGAACGGATCTGAGGACCGACGGACCTTTCATGCTGTCCCAATTCATGGGCGGTATCGGACCCGCGATTTTTTTGGTCCTCACGGGCATAACGCTGGCATTCTTGATGGACCGCCGCGAGCGCCAGGGGCTCGCTCCTGTGGCTCGCTGGGGCGCTGCACTGCGGCGCGCAGGTTATCTGTTCTCGCTCGCGTTCCTGTTTCGTTTACAGCTTTGGCTGTTTGCCTATCCGCAAAGTCCGTGGCCCGATCTGTTCAAAGTTGACATTCTCAATTGCATGGGATTCGCCATCGCACTGATGTCGGTGATGTCAATCTTCACTACCGTGGATCGTGTGCGACTGTGCGCTGGATTGGGCCTGGCCATCGCGATCATGGCTCCGCTGGTTTCATCCCTTGACTGGAGCTGGCTGCCGCCGCAAATCTCCGCGTATTTTGTTCCGAGCTATCAATACTTCGCCTTCTTTCCTTGGGCTGCATTTATCGCATTCGGCCTCAGCATCGGCAGCGCGCTGCGGATTGCGAAGCCTGAGCACATAAATCGCATGATGCAGTGGGGCACGCTGGCTGGCTTCGCTCTTATTCTGGGCGGCCAGTATTTCTCTAACCTGCCGTACTCGCTTTATCCCAAATCTGAATTCTGGCTCAATAGCCCGGGACTGATTATCATCAAACTGGGCGTCGTGATGCTGTTCCTCACTTTCACTTTCGTCTGGACCGAATATGCAGTGGGCGCAGCTTCCTGGAGCTGGATCCGCCAACTGGGCACCACTTCTCTGTTGGTTTATTGGGTGCACATTGAACTCGTCTACGGGCGGTGGTTCGGATCGTGGAAAGAGACGCTCAACAACGTCGAGTGTGCAGTGTGCGCGGTGATTTTGATTGCGCTGATGCTGGGGCTTTCCCTGTTGCGGACCAATTGGCGGGGCGTCAAGGAATCGGTGATGGCTTGGTTTTCTTACGGCAGCCCGCGCCGGGTTTCGGGCGATTGATCCACTAGCGCGGGGCCAACGCCGGCCGGCGGCCCAGCACGCACACCGTGGGTACCGGCGGCATCTGATGCATCTCAAGGTGGACGTCCTCGAAACCCGCTGATGCGAGCGATTTGGAAAGACCGATTCCCGCTTGGCGCGACGTTTCCTCCGTAGCATTTTTGCTGCGAGGCTGCACCGCCAGCACCACCCATCCGCCGGGTTTCAGCACGCGTCCCACTTCCGTGAGGGTCTTCACGGAGTCCTTCCAAAATTGAGCGGAGTTGATCGCGTAAACGCGGTCGAAGTGATTTTCCGGATAGGGAAGTTGGGCGGCCGAGCCTAGTTTCAGCTCCACTTTTCCCGCACTGATGGCCTGCGCGTTCCGGCCGGCCGCCATCTTTACCATCACGTCCGAATGATCCACGCCGGCCACGAACGCAGCGGCCTGGCTGGCGCGTGCGATATCAGTCCCGGCGCCAAAACCGATCTCGAGCACGCGGTCCGTTGGCTTCAGATCCAGCAACGAGAACACCCAGGTGCTGCGATGGCCGTTCCTCATCGCCATCAGTTGGCCCGCGATCCAGCCCATCGGTCCAGAGGGCTTGGCAAATTGGTCACGCCAGTTCATGGTTAACAGTGAAGGACGAAACTTCGGCTCCCGAAGTTCCATTAAACCAGTTAGTCCAGCGTCTCCCGTCTTAAGCGCGCTTCAATCATCTCGAATGGTTCCTCGGCCGGGGCGAACACCTCGTTCTTGTTCTCTAGCCCGAACAGGCCGAGGTCCACCAACCGGCAATCCTTGTTGGGTACCCAAAGGTGAATTTCGGCGATATCCTCATAGCGTTCCAGTACTGCCTCGGCCATGGCATGCAGGGTGTACTGCATAGAGCGGCTCTCATGCTCGACAAAAGTATCCAGGATGGCCTGCCGGATGCCGTGCCAGTAAACGGAAAACGGGATCTCGTTGTCCGAATACAGCCAACTGGCTTTCACCGCGGTGGCGAGAATGCGGTCGGAAGTTTCCTTCAGCGTAGTAAACGGATCGTGCAGGTAGCCTTCGAAGCCGGATCCGGTGGTCTTGACCACTTGCAGATTTTCGATTCCGGATTCGATGAAAACCGTATCGCGCGTACCGGTGACGATGGTGGTGCGCCGTTCGGGACCAGCCGGCGTGAAGGACCAGGGATGCTGTTTACCTCCGAACGGAATGCGCGTCCACAAATACTCGGCGATCTCAACACGCACGCGTTTCACCTGCGCATTGTCGGTGAGAAAATGGTTGATCAACTGTTGCGCGAAATCCTCGATCTGCTCAATGGTGTAAAGTTTGGCGAGTGCATAGACGGTGTTCTTGATGGTGTCGGCGGGCAGGATGCTGCGGTTATCGCCGGTGGTATAGCTGCTGTCGAATTCGCCTTCGAATTGGATTCCGACGGAGAGTTCCTTGAGGTCGTGGCGGTCTTGCAGGCGCCGCACCTTGATTAACCGCACATTCGCGGCGCCGTAGTTATTTTCAATCAGAGTAGTGGACATCGAAACTGTAGAACCTTGAAGCGTACCATGTGGGACAAGCCTCTGGCTTGTCGATTGGCGAGGGTACTAGAACTTTAGTCCCGTTTACTATTAAGGTGTTCACCTGCTAGCTTAATAAGGCGAATGCCTGACGCGTCGACCCATATCTCGGAAGTGGGGGCAAGCCAGCTGAATCAGGCATTGATGCATTTCTCCTACCTGCAAGTCCTCGATTTTCTAACCACCGTCGCTTTCCTGGTCAACGGAGTGAAGGAGGCGAACCCGCTGGTGCGTTTAGCCTTGAAGTTCTCGCCCAGCCCGATCGGCGGACTAGTCTTCGTGAAGCTGCTGGCGATTCTGCTGGGAATTTATTGTTGGCGGATGGGGCGGCAGCGGCTGCTATCGAAGATCAATGTATATTTTGCGGCGCTCATTGCGTGGAACTTGATCGCGCTGATTGTGGGTGCTTTGACCAGAGGCTAGGTGCGACTTGCAGATCCACTCGGTTCAGCCGGTCTTTGGGTTCAATATGCGGTTCACGTGATCAGGGTCTCTGGCAATGAGCGTTAGATAGGCTTTCGAGGGGTTGATCCGGTTCGGCACGGCCCTGCTCCCAGTCCCTCAGCGTGCCAAGCGGGATGTGATAACGAACGGCGAATTCCTCCTGTGTCAACTCCAGAGCGCGGCGAATGATTTTCGCCTGCGGTGTCTGCTTCATGCGTCTGAGATCAGTCTCCGTCAGAGGTTGCGCATCCCGATCCGCACGGGCAGCCCTCTCGACCGCTTCGGCAGACATCGGTCTAGGCATTTTGCCGGAAATAGTCGTCTTGTTCATCCTGCGTTGCCCTCCGGGCTGAAATGATTCGAATACGGTCCCCGCGTTCGACAAAGGCTACAAACAAGAGAACGTCCTCTTCCGCCATACCGACGATTACAAAACGCTCCTCGCCATAGTCTTCCCGGTCATCCAGGCGTTCAATAGCGAACGCGTCCCTAAATACTTTCGTGGCCAACTCGAAGCTCACACCGTGGGCCCGCAAGTTCGGCTTTGGCCTCGTGCCACTCAAATTCCAATTTCATGATACTACGGGATATCAGTAGCCCCGTCCGGGGGCTCCTAGCTCTCAATTCGCGTGCGATTCGTAGGACCCCGAACCGATGATTGCAGTCACGAAGCCGGCCCGTCCTTCCTGGACTTCCACGCGCTAAGTATACGACCTTCGTGGTGTTGGCCGGATCGTCACCTTCAAGTGGTGTTACTATACTCGTCCTAGGTGCCTTGAACATGCATGCCTACGATCGCGCAGCTCGGACCGTATCGCGTGTTCTTTTAAAGCAACGAGGGCCACGAGCCGCCACACGTCCATATCGAGCGGGACGACGCCGTTGCAAAGTATTGGCTGGCGCCTGTCGATCTAGCGAGCAACTACAATTTCAGAAATCACGAATTGAGCAAATTGCAACAACTCGTTGTGCAGAATCGGCAGGAATGGCTGGAGAAATGGCGTGAGTTCCATCGGGATTCATCCGCGAGCTAGTGTCGTTTCAGTCGACGGAGAAAATCTGAATGTGCGACTCGACGATGGCCGTGCGGTTTCAGTGCCCCTAGCATGGTTCCCGCGGCTGTTGAAGGCGACTGCTGACAAACGGCAGAACTTCAGACTCATCGGCGGAGCTGAGGGCATTCGTTGGCCGGATATCGATGAAGATCTCAGCGTTGCCGGCCTGTTAGCAGGGTCGCGTCCACCGGCGATTCGTACGTAGCTCTTAATTCACGCGAAATTCGTACGAGCCCGAACCGATCATCGCAGTCACGAATCCGGGTGGGCCTTTTTGAACCTCCACCGGCTTACCGCCTTCGGTCACCTGACTGTTCGCGCCGGCAGGCAGATAAACTGTCGCCGTGGTGTTGGCCGGTATCGTGACCTTGAGTGTGAATTGGCCGCCGGGCTCGCTGCGCCAATCGCTCGAAATCTTGCCGTAGATGGAATCGTATTCGCCGTGCACGCGGGTGAGGCGCGCATCCGGCAGCGGATGAATCTCAATCTTTTGAAATCCCGGCGAATCCGGAGCCGAGTCGATGCCTGCGACATGTCGATACAGCCACTCCACCACCGCGCCGAACGCGTAGTGATTGTACGAATTCATGCTGGGATCGCCGCGGTCTCCGTTCCAGCGTTCCCAGATGGTGGTAGCGCCCTTCGAGATCGTATAGCCCCAGGACGGATACGTGTCGTTCAGCAACAACCGGTAGGCCACATCGGCGCGGCCGTTATTGCTGAGGGCTGACAACAGATAAGGAGTGCCGACGAATCCCGTGGAGAGGTGCCAGTTGCGCTTTTCGATATCCGCAATCAGGCGATCCGTCGCAATTGCCTTTAGCGAATCCGGCAGCAGGTGCATGTACAGCGCCAGTGCGTAGCAAGTCTGGCTGCCATTACCCACCTCGCCGTTCTCACGAACGAATTGCTTTTGGAAGGCGCTGCGGATTTCATCAAAAAGCGAGGCGTACTTTTTCGAAACGCCATCTTTGCCGGCGGCGAGCGCCATCTGGGACATCAGGCCCGCATCGTAGGCCCAATAGGCGGTGGCGATCAGATCCTTGGGCGTTTCGCTTTCGGCCGGAACCCAATCGCCAAAATCGTTGTTGCGGCGGTGATTCCAAATAAAGTCCGGATTCGCGCTTTGGATATAGTTCATCCAGCGCTCCATCGCGTCCCAATTCTCTTCGATGATGCGCCTGTCGCCATACTGCTGCCATTCGGTCCAGGGGATAATCACTCCGGCATCTCCCCATGCGGGTGCGCCGTCTGACGGATCAACTACGCGTGGCGATACGTCCGCGAAACCGCCCTCGGGGGATTGCGCCTCCACCACGTCGCGCATCCATTTGTGCGTGAACGCGGCCATATCCATATTGAAGGACGCGGTGCGCCAGAAAACCTGCGCGTCGCCCATCCAACCCAGCCGCTCATCGCGCTGCGGGCAATCGGTGGGGACGCTCTCCAAATTTCCGCGCTCGCTCCACAGGGCATTGCGCCAGAGCTGATTCAGCATGGGGCTGGAACTGGTGAATTTTCCAGTAAACTCATTCGCGGTGTGGAAGACCTGGCCGGTGATAGCGTCCATCGGCGGCTTTCCGGGATAGCCGGTGACTTCAACGTAGCGGAATCCGTGATAGGTGAAGTGCGGTTCAAAAGACTCCGCTCCACTGCCGCGTAGGATACACGTGTCAGTGGCTTCCGCGCCGCGCAGATTGTCGCGATAGATGTTGCCATCGGGCTTCAGGATCTCGGCGAAACGCAGGCGTATTTTTGTACCGGCGGGGCCCGAGGCCTTCAGTGCCGCCCAGCCCACCATGTTCTGGCCCATGTCGAAGACGTAGACCCCATCGGCTGGAGATGCGACCTTCTTCGGCTGCATGGTTTCGGTCACCTGAATCGGTGGCGACATTTGGCTGGACACGACTGCCTGGGGGGCGTCGGAAATCGAGGCTGCGATCCATCCGGCGTCCTGAAAGCCAGAAGTGTTCCAGCCCGGCTGCTCCAGGCGAGCGTCGTAAGTTTCGCCCGTGTAGAGTTCCGATCGCAGGATCGGCGATGCGCTGGTTTTCCACGTTTCGTCGGTCGCTATGGTTTGATGCTGACCATCGGCGTACTCAATCTCCACTTGCGCGATGAAGCGCAGCGGCGGCGGGCCGAAGTTGAAGCGCAGTCCATTCCAGCCCAGGCCGCTTCCGTACCAACCATCGCCGAGAATTACGCCGATTGCATTCGTTCCAAGCGCGAGGGACTTGGTGATGTCGTAGGTCTGGTAGAGTACGCGTTTTCGATAGTCGGTCCAGTCTGGAGTGAGAATATCTTTGCCGAGGCGCGCGCCGTTTAAGAACAGGCAGTAGCTACCGAGGGCGGTAGCGTAGATTCTGGCGGAGCGGACGGGCTTGTCAATGGTGAACGGTTTGCGGAAGAGTGCGGCGGGACCGGGAAGATACATCTTGTTCGGATCAGCGTTCTGTTGGTTGGGGCTCCCCTGCCAGCGATCCGAGGGAATCCGTTCCAGGGTTCCGTCCGCGTGCGTGAGTTTGACTAGCGCGGCAAGGCCGGCCGCCTTCCCTGCCTCGGCCACCGTCACTTCGATCAAATTCTTTCCGGTTACCAAGAAATCGCCGATATCGATCCGCTCCACCTCCTGCCAGTCGTGCCAATTGGCAACTTCGTGCCCGTTGATGCTCGCCATCCAATTGCCGCGAGCAGTTAGCAGTAGGACGGCATCGCGCGACTTTTGAGCGATATCGAAATTCAATCGGAATTGGCCCGCATCTCGGCCCTCAACGCCGATCCATCGCATGGCGGCTCGATCCGCCTCTTGCTCCGGATCCTTCCGGCTGATCCACTTCGCGCTCCAGTCGGATTTTGCCAGCAGCCCCATTTCCCACCAGGCGGGGATGGCTTCGGATTGCTTGCCGGCCGCGTCCCAGACACGGACGGCCCAGTAGTAGCGGCGGCGAGATTCGAGTTTCGGCCCGGCGTAGACGATGCCGTTCGATTCCACCGAGTTCTGTTTGCCGCTGTCCCAGACATCCGGCGCGTTCAATAGCGCTGTGCTCGAGGCCACCAGAATCTGATAAGCGCTTTGGCGCCAGTTGCGTTCGGTGTTGTCGCTCTGCCAGGAGAGGCTGGGACGTTCGGCATCCATGCCCAGAGGATTGTTCAGATGCTCGCAGCGAAGGTGAACAGGCGTGGCGTGAATGGCGCTTGCCGCTAGCAGCGCGACGAAGACTTTATGCAAGCAGTTCATCCACGGCCCTTCCTTTGCCGTTATTGGTTACATAGAAGGGCCGTCCCTCAGTGACGTAGTTTGTATCGGCGGGGATTCCGAGCGCTTTGAAAATAGTCGCGTAAGCATCGATCAGTTTTACTGGTTTCTCCACCGGCTCCAGCGGATGCTGGTCGGCCGTGCGGCCGTGGACATAGCCCCTTTTGAATCCGCCGCCGAAAAACAACATGCAACTGCAGGAGCTGAAGTGGCCGTGGAATCCGTACATCTTCTCGTTTTCGATGATCAGCTTTTCGCCCGTATTGCGTTCGGCGAATCCGTCCGGCTCCTGCCCGGCCGCCGGAGCTGATGCGATGGTGCGTCCGAATTCGGTGGCGATTACCACAAGTGTTCGATCCAGCAAGCCGCGCTCGTCCAGATCCTGGATCAGCCGCGCAATTGGCCGATCGATCTGCTTCTTCATCTCCACCATGCGGCGTTGGCCGCTCTCGTGCATGTCGAAACCTTTGAAAGGGCCGTACTGATATTCCACCTGGATGAAGCGCGCGCCGGCTTCGACCAGGCGCCGGGCCAGAAGCAGCCCATGGGAGAAGCGGTTGCCGTGAAAATATGCAGGATCGAGCAGCGCGGTTTCGGCGATCTCCGGCTCGTAAGCTGCGATTGCTTCGGGTTTTTCGTCGGCTCGATAATCGAACGCGCGCTTCACCGGCGAATCCATCATGGCGCGCGCGTCCTCCATCACTTTGAGGTAGTCGCTGGCTTTATTGGATTCGAGCAGCGCCTTTTGCGAGAGGCCTGTAATGGCTTCGAGATACTGCTGGCGGCGATCCAGGCGATCCATTTTCATGCCAGCGACGGCGTTCAGCGTCGCCAAACCCTTAGCGGGGTCCGGAATCATGAAGGGCGCGTGATTGACGCCGTAAAAACCTGGGCCGATGTATTCGCTGATGAAGAGTTTTTCTTCGTCGCTGGTGTCCACGTCGCGGCCGATATAGATATAGGCGGGAATCTGCGGATTTCTTCGCCCCAGCGTGCGTCCGACGATGGAGCCGATGCTGGGCGCCCTCACGCCTGGCGGAAACAAGTAGCCGGTGTTGGCGTAATACTGCGCTTTGAGATGCACGGCGCCGAACTTGGTCTCGCTCGACAGCGTCCGTAAGATCGCCGCGCGGTTCATCACGCGGGCCATATTGTCCAGACCCGCGCCCAGATAGATTCCGTCGGCGGATGTTGGAATCTTTTCGCATGTGCCCAGGATCTGGCTGCCCTTCATGCCGGCAACATAGGGTGTGAATTTCTTCGGATCCCATAAATCGGTTTGCGCCATGCCGCCAGGGAGCCAGATGTAGATGATGGAGTCAGCCTTGGGCTTGATCTTCTCGCCACCGCGGAGCGATGCCGCAGCAACTCCGCTTGCAATGAATTCTCTACGGCTCAGTGGCATGGATCGACCTCAGTTGACATATGCAAATCCTGCGCTCGCGAACATTGCCCATAGCATGTCACCCAAACATTCGGGGACTCCTGGATTGCTCTTCAGAAATTCCTCGCCGGCCTGGATCTCGGCGGCTGTGGGCGGACGGCTGAATACGGCCCAATACAAGCGCTCCACGCTGGGTGACTCTTTCAGAATTTGCGCGTTATATACGCGATCATGAAACTCCTGGCCATTTAGGAGCTCTAAGGCCTGCACCACCGCGACATCCTCGGGACGTCCGGTACTCACCTCGTTGCGGGCAGCGGGACGTCCCAGCGCGCGCGTTAAATCCGTCGATGACGGCTGCTTGTAAAGCCGCTCCGTTGGATTCAACTTCTGAAGCGCGGCCACCTGAATACTGTCGAGCAGTTGCTCAGCGGTCAAACGGCGCAGTGATGGCGACCGGAAATATCGCGGCACGGACGGCTTTCCAATATCGAAATGATCTTCGAGCGCTGGATCATATTTGAGTTGATAGGTGCGGCTGTTCAGGATCAGGCGGATGGTGTGTTTCAGATCGTACCCGTGCTGCATGAAATCGTAGGCCAGCCAATCCAGCAGCTCCGGATGACTCGCCGGGCGGTCCGCGCGATAGTCGTCCACCGGCTCGAATAGTCCGAGACCTAAGTAGCGCTTCCACAGCCGATTGACGATGGTTTTTGAAAAACGATCGTCCAGCGGGTCCGTCAGCAGTTGGGCCAACCTGTGCAAACGCGATGGTACGTCCGCCGGCACGTCGTCGGGAACGTCGGGCAGACGAAATGGAAACGACGCGGTGACGAACTTGCCGGTGTGCGCCTCGCAGCGAATCACTTCCAGATCCTTCGCCGCGAAAAGGCTGGCAAATGCGAGGAAGCGTGTTTGCGGCCATTCGGAATTCAGGAAGTGATTGTGACAGCTTGCGCACTTCATGCCGGTTCCCAAAAACACTTGCGCAGTGTTGGCCGCGGTCTGGATCGTATCGAGATGATCGGAGTTTAAAACGAAGGATGGGTAGACGGAATAGTCGCCGTTCAACTTTTCCGGAACTGGTTTCTGATAGTTCGGCATGTACGGATCGATCAGCTCAGCAGCCATTACGTCGTACGGCTTGTTAATCAGAAAGCTCGAGTAAATCCAATCTTGATAATTGCCGTGGCGGACGATTCCGCCCACTACACCCGTGTCGGTGCTGGCGATGGCTTCTTCCCAAAACGGCGTCCAGTTGGCTGCGTAGTCGGCGTCGCGCGCGAGCAAGACGTCAATCAGCTTTTCGCGCTTCCAGGGAGAGCGATCGGCGAGAAAACTTTGCGCTTCTTGGATGGTAGGGATGACACCGATCAAGTCCAGATAGACGCGCCTCAGAAATTCGGCGTCTGCAGATAATTCAGGGATTTGTTTCGTTGGCCATTTGGCTTGGATGAACCGGTCGATTGGGTTGGCTGCGCCTGGAGGCGGCTCGGCGGGCTTGGGCAAATATTTCAACCGCAGGTTACGCCGCAGGATCATCAATTGTTCGGCATTCGCGCTGAAAAGTGCTTGATTGAGCAGTTTCTCGGAATCCGAGAGAGGTCGGGCTTCAGCCGATTTCGTATCCGCAGGCGAGTCATCTTTAGCACCTTCGGCGATCCAATTTCGAATGGCGCCGATTTCAGCGGCACTCAGCGCCGGGAGTTCTCTCGGCATCCGAGGTTGGCGTTTGCCGGTGAGATACTCGATCAACGGGCTAGAGTCCGGCTTGCCCGGAATGACGGCCGCACCCGCCTTGTCACCGCCTTTGAGCAGTGCAGCAACGCTAGTGACTTCGAAACCGCTAGTTTTCGCATCCGCCGAATGACACATCGCGCAGCGGTCTTCGAGCAGCGGGCGGATGACTTTTTGAAAGCTGACCGGCGCTGCTTCAAGCCAATGCACGCATGCGAGCAGGATTGCGGCGTGAGCTATCCGCATAGCCCTATCGTATATCATGAGTCCCCTTGCTGGCGGGCGGTAGTGCGCTAAATCTGTGCGCCTCGAATAGCACGCATCCGTAAGCCTCGCTATCCTTATAGGTGGTAGAATTCGTTTCGGTGGTGCCCCCGGCCAGAATTGAACTGGCGACCTGCCCGTACGAAGGGGACGCTCTATCCTACTGAGCTACGGGGGCACCACTTCATCAGTCTACACCACTACAGCACAAAGACAAGACACTAAGCCCTGTCATCCCTTTTTGTCCTTTACTGTATTGCGTTTCGTGCTCATAGCTGTTATGCTTGTTTTTCATGGATTATGCTCTCCAGCGCAGCATGGAACGGGCGGTCGAGCTGGAACGCACGCGGCTGGCAAAAATCGAGCGCGTGCGGGAGTTCGTCAACAGTTGCGATGGAGATCAGCTCAGATTCCTTGGGGAAATTTTTGGAAGCGCAGTAGATCACGATCCGAAGAGAGCGCCCCCGAAGTCAGAACCGACCCCGGCCATCAAAGGCCCCGAATCTGGATCGACAGCGGGTCGGGGCGAGCCTAAACGAAGATGGGGTGTTCTGTTTCCAGCGATTGTTAAAGTCATCGAGGGGATGGATGAGGTTACGAGTGTCAATGTCCGCGAGGCACTTAGG
>Ga0116125_1000448_pt1 | contig 19402 bp, 24 predicted proteins | sample June2015DPH_16_1_2_FD_89729 | JGI IMG/M metagenome (GOLD analysis project Ga0116125, IMG submission 89729) | Peatland microbial communities from SPRUCE experiment site at the Marcell Experimental Forest, Minnesota, USA - June2015DPH_16_10 | ecosystem: Environmental > Terrestrial > Soil >...
CAGGGCCCCCAGGAGCTCGTCATCGCGGTGGGAGCCGGGTGGTGGACGACGCCACACCTCACCAAGCCGCACATACCGGCCGGGCGCGCCGAAAGCGACTGGTACACGACCGGAAGACTCTCTCGACTCGAGAGTATGCAACCGGTACACGCGCGCCTTTCGTGGTTCCGGCACGCCTGTCGCATGCAAGTCGCTCGGCGGTCGCACGGCCGCCATGTCAAGGAACGGTCGTACGTCCCCTGCCCTGGAATGCACCACCCTGCGCCTGCTCGGTAAGCCATCCACCAGGGGCGTGTGAGCTACGCCTCTCGTGAAGGGGTTACCCTGCTCGTGCGATCGCAAGCGTGGCCTCGAGCTCCCGGTAGCGCGCCGGCCCCGACGAATCCCTAAAGTGTCGCCTTACGAAGCCGGCCTACTTGCTCGGCGACGGCGCGTCGACCGGTCTCACGTTGCCGACAGCAGGCAATCTCATGTCCAGCCGCAGGCTCGGTCTCGGTCGATCATCCTCACGCTCGTAGGGCGCCAGGTTGACCCGCTGACCGGTGCGTGCGGACGCTTCGATGGCGCGAAGAACGCGCACGTCGCAGAGGCCCTCTTCCCCCGAAGGTTCTGGCTCGGTGTCCGTGAGAATCGCGTTCGAAAAGTGAATGAGCTCGGGCGCAAACTGGTCTCGACTCGAATACGACGTGTGGTACGTTTTTTCGCCGACCGTCACGTACTCGCTGAGCGCCGATCGGTAGCCGTAGGCGGGATCGAGTCGGATGTCGCCCTTGGTGCCGACGACGCGATATTCGGCAACGTCGGCAGCCCCTTGGCTCGCCGTAAACTGTGCAACCCGTCCGCTTGAAAAGCGCAGAATCGCCGTCGTGGCTTCGTCCACCTCCTGAAAGCGATCGCCCGTGTCACGCACCTGGACTGCGAGGACTTGCGTGGGCTCTTCCCGGAACAGATTGCGCGCGGCATTGATGCAATGGACACCCATGTCGTAGGCGGCGCCGCCAGCGGTGCGGCCGCGCGTCCGAACGTCGCCCTCTCGGACCTGCTGGCAGAACGTCGACGTGAAGATGCGTGGGTCGCCGATCTCGCCCTTGCGGATGCGCTCGATCGCCGTGAGGTTCGCCTTTTCGAAGTGCAGGCGATAGGCGACCATGAGCTTGACGTTTTCGGCGCGCGTCGCCGCAACCATGGCCTCGCAGTCTTCTACCGTCATAGCCATGGGCTTCTCGCAAAGCACGTGCACGCCGACGGCGGCGACGCGCTCGGTCATCGAGCGATGCATCGTGTTCGGAAGAGCAATGTAGACGGCATCGGCTCGGGACGTGCGAAGCACCGACTCGACGGAGTCGTAACTTCCGGTGTGCTCGATCTCGTATTTTTTCGCGAGCACCGTGAGCTTCTCCCGATTCGACGAGATGAGTGCGACGAGCTCCGAATTTTGTTTGGCGTGCTCGAAGGCGGGCAAAATGGCCACCTGGGCGATGTTGCCGAGACCGATCACGGCGTAGCGGATTCTGCGGTTGCCTTCGTACGTTTCCTTCATGAGGCTCTCCTTCAATCGAGAGTGACAGCGATGCAAAGCGTAAGCCAAAAGGCACCCCCTCCACGGCCATCAAGCCGGGGTTGGGTTGGGCCTCGCGCAACACTCCCGAGATCGCCGCGCGGACGAATCGCGACTGATCGAACTCCATCTTGAGGTCCACGCTCTTGGGCGCTGTCGCCCGCACGCTTTGGAGCATGCTCCATAGACACGGAGGACCGCGGACCGTCGATGGACTGCGAGTCGATGCGCGAGAGGCCGCCCACGGAAGTCGACATGCCGCGCTCGCTGATGAGCGTGACACGTCGATCCATGTCCTCCGCGGAAAGACCCGGGTAGTTCCAGACCACGATAACCACCGGAATGTCGACCGCAGGAAAGATGTCGACGGCCATGCCGGCGGCAGACAGCGCGCCCAAAAGGAGCATTCGTGTTGCCCAGCGCACGCGCGCCCCAAGCGTGGCGCATCTGCGGCTGTCCTGACTCTTCCAAAGTACGACGGCCGCGGGCGCGAGCGTCACCGCCCGAGGCCGCCGCCATCACCCATCGGGCGCTACGTGTCGGCGGGCGAAGTGCTCTAACGCGGTGGAACGGTCCTTGCCCGTTCCCCTACCATGCGGTTTACGCTCCTACTCATTGTTCTCGTCCTCGCACTCGTTGGCACAGTCCCGGCATGGCCATACAGCCGCGGCTGGGGGTACTATCCCAGTGGCGGCCTCGGCGTCGTATTGCTGGTTGTGGTTGTCCTGTTGCTTTCCGGCTACCGCCTGTGACGGTCGAGCGCGGGTCTCGGCATGCTTCCCGGCAAACGCATTTTCGCTTCGACGGACCCGCGCTGTATCGCGAAGCCTCTGCCGTGGGTTCGACGGCGCACGCGCGTCGGGCTGTGCAGGCATTTCATCCTGACGTCGTCATTGAGGACATCGCCATGCCGGCCGAGGACGGTTCCGCGCTCGTCAAACGTCTGCGCACGCTATGCCTTGCGAATGCCCGAGACGGGCTGATCGCCCCCTTCTGCTTTCGCTCCTCGAGAGTTCGGCGGGGGCTTGATGGCTGTACCGCTTGGCGTTAGCGGCGACGCACGCAGGCGAACGAGAATCTTTCGCCGCCCGCCGGCTGGCAAAACCCAATTTTGGGGGACGACCGCCACGCTGGTTCTCGCGCCCCGGGGTTTCCCAGTTCGGCGTGCCGACTACGACGAAGCCTGAGCCTTCTTTTCGTTTTTCTTTCGGGTCTGCGCCGCCCGAACCGCACCGCGTTTGCGCGCGGCCGTGTTTCCCATTCCCGTGCCCCGCTGCTGGCGGGTAGAGGACGCTTGGAGCGCAGATGCCTTGCGCGCCTTTGCCGTTCGCCCCGTACTTGGGCGACGGCCCAGTTCTTTCCAGTCGCTTTCGGTCATATCGACACCGTAATGTCGTGCGGCCTTCTGGATATTCGCAAAACCGAGTTCGCGCTCGTCGTCCGAGACGTCGCGAACCTGATCGAAGCGCGCGATGGCGTTGCGAACGTGGGAGGCGTCGGTCATGGGCTCCTTGCGTTGCTTCGGATACGCGAAAACGCTCGACGGAAGGTCGCCGCGCTCGGTCAGCTGGCCGTGCTTTTCATGCGGTTTCCAGGTTGTTCTCATGGCTTATCCTCAAAGTTATTCGGTGGACGGTCGGCCGCGCAGCGAACCTGCGGCCAGACTGCGCCGTGACCACAGCGGCCGAATCGTAGCGGATTTCGTCCGCCTTCGGCGAATCGTCCGACGTGACGAACCACAAGACGGTGGGACCCTCGATTCCGGCAATCGCCATCGGCCGCGCATGGGCCTCGTCGCCGTGACGCGTGATGAGCATCGCCGAGTCGAACGCTTCGAGCAGCTCTTGCAAATGCTTACGCTTGTTCTCTTTCATTCGCGGGCTCCTTTGAGGCAAGGATGCGACGTTCGTGCCGGCGGGATGAACCGAACAGAACGAGCCGGGCCGTAGGCGCTCGGGAGCGGGCGCGGAACAAGAGATGCAACGGACAGGCGGCGCGACCGTAAGCGAGGCACCCCATGCCCGACCGAATGGATGAAGTGGCTTCCAAGGCGATGAATGCCATGAAGACCGCCAAGGCGACGCTCAAAGGCTTCTCGGGAGTCTTCAAGCAGGCGACCCAGGAACACGGAGCACTGACCGTTCCTCTGGTGCGCGTCAAGTTGGCTTCCGACGTCCGTTTGCGCCGGGAACTCTTCCCGAAGCTTCGGAGCGAACTCTTGTCGCACGAAGCGAGAGAAGGCCGGGTTCTCTACCCGGTTTGGGAGCGGTACGCGGAGCTGCGGGGCAGGGCCCATCACCACGAGCTAGAGGCGGAGCAACTCGAGCGAATGCTGGACCAGCTGCAGGCTCTGCCGTGCGACCACGCGCTCTGGCGCACCGCAATTTGCGGTTCTTGCCGACTTCGTCTGTGACCACGTCGAGAACGAAGAAAACGAGTATTTTCCCATTGCGAACCGCCTCATCGGCCAGGACGAGGCCGAGCGAATGGCGGGTCGCTACGCGCCAATCAGGCCCGTGTGACCGAAGTTCGTGAAGCCAAACTCTCGCAGCGGTGGGTCGCCGCTCTCGGCGCGGTCGGGGTGGTATTCGGAGACATCGGCACGAGCCCTCTCTATACGTTGCAGGTTGCAGCCAAAGGGGATGCGGGAGGGCGGCTGGATCGCCCCGATACGCTCGGGGTCGTGTCGCTGATCCTGTGGGCGCTCCTCCTGGCTGTCTCGGTCAAGTACGTGGGCTTTGTCATGCGCGCCGACAATCGAGGCGAGGGCGGCATCTTCGCGCTCCTTTCGCGTTTGCCCCGACGTTCTCGCACGACGATGGGAATCATGGCGCTCTCGGTCGTGGCGGGCGCGGCACTCTTGTTTGGCGACGGAATGATCACTCCCGCCATTTCGGTTCTCAGTGCTCTCGAAGGCCTCGAAATCGCTGCACCGGGCATGAGGCGCTTCATCGTTCCGCTGACATGCGGCGTTCTGTTCGGGCTTTTTGCGATTCAGGGTCGCGGCACGGCACGCGTGGGAGCGCTCTTCGGGCCGGTGATGGTGGCCTGGTTCGTCACCGTGGGAGCACTCGGGCTGCGGGAGGTTCTCAGGGCTCCAGGTATTCTTACGGCGCTCTCGCCCCACTGGGGTGTCCTGTACTTTGCGCATCACGGCCTGCGCGGGCTTTCCATCCTCGGGGTCGTTGTGCTGGCGATCACGGGTGGGGAAGCCCTCTATGCGGACATGGGCCACTTCGGCGCGAGCCCCATCCGCTGGTCTTGGTTCGGTTTGGTGTTTCCGTCGCTTGCATTCTCGTATCTCGGGCAAGCGGCGCTCGTCCTCCGCAAACCGGAGGCATTGGCCCATCCGTTCTTTTCGATGGTTCCGGCAGGCATCTTCACGGTCGGGCTCGTCGCCCTTGCCGCGATGGCCACGACGATTGCATCGCAGGCGATGATTAGCGGGGTGTTCTCGCTGACGCAGCAAGCCGTGCAGCTCGGGTACTTTCCTCGCGTCACGGTCCGCCATACGTCACGCGAGGCCGAAGGACAAATCTACGTTCCGCTCATGAACTGGGGGCTCATGGTCGCGTGCATGGCCCTGGTCATGGGGTTCCGAGAATCGTCGCATTTGGCGTCGGCGTACGGCATCGCGGTCAGCGGAACGATGGCGATCACGTCCGTGGTGTTTTTCGACGTGACACGGTCGGCATGGAAGTGGCCGCCGGTGCGGTCCGTGCCGTTGCTTTGCCTCTTTCTCGCTTTTGATCTGCCTTTTTTCTTTGCCAACCTGACCAAGGTCATTGACGGGGGGTACGTCCCGATCCTGGTCGGCATGGTGTTTTTCTTGATCATGGTGAACTGGCGCCGCGGGCGCACACTCTTGGGCGAGTACATGCGCCGGCGCTGCGTGCCGCTCGACGAGTTTCTTGCCCGTCTGCCCGAGAGCGGTGTGGCGCGTATGCCGGGGACGGCCATCTACCTGACGGCGACCGAGGGAGTCCCGCATGTCTTGTCGATTCAGGCGTCGCGCATTCGTTCGATCATGGAGCATGTCATCGTCCTGAGAGTCGTTGTCGGGCACGAGCCGCAGGCTCTAGAGGGCCAACGCGACGAGGTCGAGCCGTTCGATCGCCATGGCTTCGTGCGCGTCAGCATTCGGTTCGGCTACACGGAAAAGCCCGAGGTGCCTCCCGCGCTGACCCGAGCGCTCGAGCGTCACAGCGTCTGCCAGGGGCTCGGCGACGCGACGTATTACGTCGGACGCGAGACCTTCGTCGCGGGCCACGGCGGAAAGATGATGCCGACGGCCGAACGGCTGTTTGCCTTTCTCTGGCGGAACGCGACAAGCGCCGTCGATCATTTTGGCTTGCCGCCGGAGCGCGTCATCGAATTCGGAACGCGCATCGATCTCTGAGCGCCCGCGAGGCCTCTCGCGCGCTCGAAGAGCCCGGGTCTCGATGGCCGACTGAGGGTGGCATCAGCACCCCTGGGTGCGTGGCGGAGATGGGGTGGCGGATGAGCATCGGAGACGCGGGTCTTCGTCGGCTCAGACTTCGCTTCGAGGGGTTCGGGCTTCATGAGCGGCCTCACCTTTATCGATGGATCCGAACGGAGTGCTTAAGGTCCCATTAACTTAATCTCGCAATGTGGCCATTCAAGGCCGCCCAGAGCGCGGGTTCGCGACGGCCGTCACCGACGCCAGCCAATGGGCATCTCCTCGCGGTTTACGGCTCGCTCGCGCATCCCCGACGCAAGCCGATGTTGCAACGCGGAGTCGCGTAGGCGACAGTGGTCGGTGTGAGCAGCCTCGAGCAAGAGCCAGCGAGTCCACGGAGTTCGCGCCCGGTGTTACGCGCGCGTCGGCTCGTCGGCAGGGAGCGCGAGACCCGGGCCGTTGCCGAGAGCGTCACCTCGGCGCCGGCGACTACGCTGCTCGGACCCGGAGGCGTGGGCAAGACGGCGCTCGCGATTGCGGTCGCCGCGGCCTGTGCCGGGGACTTTCCCGACGGGCTGACCGTCGTTTGGCTGGGCTCGTTGCGGTCCGCGGAGCTCGTGGCGGGCGAGGTGGCGGACCAGCTCGTTTTGCTGAGGTCGGGAGGGCAAACGTACAACGAACCGCGGACGGACCAAGAACGAACGCCTCATTTTTGGAAGCAAGCGTCCACAGGAGAGCGATCATGACTGAAGAAAGCCGAGCAAATACCGTCGCATCGATCAAAAGCCATACCTACGCCAATGGGGACCGGATGCCCCTCCTCGGGCTCGGGACGTGGAAGTCGGAGCCCGGCGACGTCTACAAGGCGGTGCGGGAAGCGATCCGTGTCGGATACCGGCACATCGACTGCGCATCCCTGTACGGCAACGAACGCGAGGTCGGTCAGGCGTTGCGTGACGCGATGCGCGACGGCGACGTGAGGCGCACGGATCTGTGGATCACCTCCAAGCTGTGGAGTAACGCGCACGGGCGCGGGAACGTCGGGCCGGCGCTCAAGAAGACGCTCACGGATCTCGGTCTCGAAACCCTCGACCTCTACCTGATCCATTGGCCGATCCCGCTGAAGCCGAGCGCCGTCCTTCCCGGCTCGGCCGCCGACTTCATGCCGCCGTCGGAGGTTCCGATCCACGCGACCTGGGCGGGAATGGAAGCCGCTTTGGGCGCAGGGCTGACGCGTCATCTCGGCGTCTCGAACTTCTCCGCCAAGAAACTCCGCGAGCTCCTGCCTCACTGCAAGATCAAGCCGGAGGTCAATCAAGTGGAGCTGCATCCGCTCCTCCAGCAGCCCGATCTCGTCCGATACTGCGTCTCGGAACACATTCATGTTACAGCCTATGCGCCGCTCGGATCCGGCGATCGGCCGGCGTTCCTGAAGGCGTCCGACGCGCCCGTGTTGCTCGACAATCCAATCATCCGATCGATCGCCGAGGCCCACGGCTGCACGCGCGCCCAAGTGTTGCTCGCCTGGCATGTCCAGCGGGGGATCTCGACCATCCCGAAGTCGGTCACTCCGGCGCGACTTCGCGAGAATCTCGGGGCGGCCCAGCTGGAGCTGACGACGACCGAGCTCGAACGCATCGCGGGCCTGGACCAAGGCTATCGCTTCATCTCCGGCGCGTTCTGGGTCGTCGAGGGTGGTCCGTGGACCCTTCAAACGATTTGGGACGAGCCTTGACTCTCGAATGAGCGCCGAGTCTTGAACGTAACGCGGTAAAATCTCGTTGCCCGGCGACCCGCGGGCTCTCCGACGCCCTCGACGGCACTGCATACTAAGCCAATGGGGCCGGCGCTTGCGTGAGCGGCCGCACGCTTTGCCCCTCCCTCGCGCACGATGGGACCGAAGCCCGCGACGAACAGAACCTTCACGTCTCCGAACTCGTTCATGGTCCTTCGTACTATGGAACGAGCCCGCTCCCGCGTCATGCGAGCCCGGGCGTTAGCTTGCCCTCTGGCCTCATGACCGAAAGAGCAGCCGACCCAAGAGACATCGTGATCACGACGAGACTCACAAGCAGCTCAAGGTCGCCCTTCGGACCACGACCACCGAGGCAAGAATGCCTCAGCGGCCTCATCTGCGCAAATCGAACGACCGTCACTGGAGCCGAGGGTGACCTCGCGCAACGAAGGTCATCAACTACGCGCACTGGCGTAGCGAGGAGGGCTTCGCGGCGATGAAGGACGATCCCAAGGCCAGCGCGCACATGAAGGCAGCCGCGGCACGCGAAGGAGCCGCTCCGAATGAGAGATCGTGAGAGTCAGCGGGTGCCCCGATCCGCCGTACGGGCAGCGCCGCTGCGTGGTAGTTTCACGGTATCGTACATCGCGTGGTCCGGGTTCGCGTCCTTGGCAAGGCGCGTGCCCCAGCGAGAGCCGGCTTCAAGCCGGGTCAAGATACTCCATTCGACGGAGAACCCGAAAAACATGAGATTCCACGACGTCGCCGCGTGCGTCGCGTTCGCCTTAGTTGGCTCCGCCTGCGGATCGCCGACCCCCAGCAGCCCGTCAGTCTCTCCGCCTGCCGGATGCACGCCGGATAGCGCACTCGTGTGTCTGGGCGGCGGCGATGGGTGGACGTGCTCGGCTGGCGACAATCCGGAGGCGGAGGTGGCCGGACTCTCCTGCAGCGTGCCGCAGGCCGATGGCGCGAACGACGACTTCTGCTGCATCTCCTGGACATACTCGACCACGACGTGCACTCCGGACGATGACTTGACAGCCGCCTGCGATTACCCATCGTATGGGTACAAGTGCGAGTCTGGCGACAATCCGGACACGCTGGACTCCTCGCTCAATTGCAGTGCACCCACTCCCGACCCGGACGGAGTAGACGACGACTTCTGCTGCCAATGACGGCTGCTGTGGGGCCGGCCTAAGGAGGCGTTAAAACGCGCGCGGAGCGCGCCCAGCGGCCGGAGTTTCCGCCATATCCATCCAGGATGCGAAGACGGCCAGCCCTGGTGGGACGCGTCAAGGGGGCGCGGGCCACTTGAGCTCGGTCGTCGCGTGGCGTGGCGCCATCAAGCCGTAGTCGCCATCAAGCCGTAGTAGTCGCCATCAAGCCGTAGTGGAGAGTTTTGACGAAAGCACGCCTGCATCCCGGTTGCCCTCTCGGATGCCGCCGGCCCCCCCCGTTGACCGCGCCTCGGACGTCCGACGGTCGTTGACCGGCGCCGGTCAGTGGCCGCTCGGAACCGTTCGCGTACGTCATGGGCCCGCTGGGCCGCGAGATCGACGTGCGCGGCTCGGCGGCGTTCGCTCGTTTGCTTCCGTAGTGCGGTGCTTGTCCCTCTTCAGCAATGCCTTAGAAAAAACCAGGCGACGATAAGGACGGGTGGAACGCCGACCAGCCACGCAAGACCGTATTTCATAGCTAACCTCCGAAGGCGCGTGCGTACCTCTTCGCAAGGTGCAGGCCAGCGAGGCCCGCGCTAGTAACTGGTAACGCGGGAGCTTCATCAGCAGCGTGACGCGACGGTGGTGGCCGTTCGCAGGCTGGCGTCGAGGAGCGAGGAGGGGTCGAGGAAGCAAGGCCAATTGGACGGCGAACTCGAAGGCCTCCAGAAGACCGTTCAGGCAGCTGCGAGCTGAGGGATTCTGCCCTGCCTAGTAAGAGGGGCTGGCGATCGTGGGCTGGCCTATCGTGACCCAACGGGCTATCACCCTTCGAAGAGCCGCCACCATCGTGACACTGTGAACGGTCTATCGGTTTACCATCGGCGCGGGCGGGGTACTCACAGCCGAGGTGAAGAGCTCCGTGCCCTCCGCGCTGAATGCGACTGCGCCCGTGGCTCTGAAACTGTCTCGATCGGCTTCGCGAGGGTCAGCGTCGTCATTTCAAGGCCGCGAAAGCGAGGCCCCCAACGAGCACGACGATGCCCACAAACGTCAGCAACGTCCGGCGCCACTCCCGCCGCCATTTTGGTCGCGGACGCTCCCAAGCCGATTCATAGCGGTAGCGCATGCAAGAAAAATCCGAGTGGCCACACCGCTGGTGGCAATATTAGAAAGTCCTGCTGCTCCTGAGTCGCCTGCCTAAGCTCTAGCTCTCGTAGCCCGCACGACGTCTTGAGCTCGAATCGCCCGCAGCGAAAACATTCAGCTGATCGCGAGCAATCGCCACCAGAAGCGCCACGAGAGCGGGGCGGGTGTTGATGCCCGGTTCTCCATCGTGCTCGAGGCTGAGTGTCAGGGGCGCGAGAAGGGCGGTTCAGTAAACGCCCGGGCGCGGGTGCGACAGAATGCATGCGGCCGTATTCATCACGACGAGCCAGATTCGAGCTGCGTCGCGCCCGCGGACGGAGCAAAGCTAGAAGTGCAACGTCTGCAAGTGGGTTTCCTAGTCCAGCGGTCGAGCGTGTGACGCTGCGCTCGCGGGCTCGCCGCGGGCCATGTCGCAAAGGAAGAACAGTACGCGCGGGCCTAGCGCGGCCTGTTGGTTTTCTGGCGTGCCTCGCCCTTGAGCTGTTGCACTTTGCCCTTGCCCTGCAATTGCTTATTGCCGATGACCGCACCGGCGCGATTCTTAATGGTTCCGACAACCTCTTCGACCTTGCCTTTCGAGCGCTCGGCAGCCTTGGCCGCCTCTTCACGCGCTTTTCCTTCCAGCTCTAGCTCTTTGCCGCGGGCCTGCATGGATTCGTTGCCGATGAGCTTGCCGACGCCTTGTTTGATCTTACCGCCGAGTTGCTGGGCTGCAGCTTCGGCCTTGTTGTTCTGGTTGCTCATTGGAATCCTCCGGGTTTGTGGCGAGCCCAGACGCAACGCCCATGCCAGGGCCCGGCAAAGAGAGTGCGGACGCAGCTCAGCGCCCGCGCAGGCGCCCCCCCGGCGCACAAGAAGGATCGCTGCGCGTACACCCGGTCTAGCCTCGTGGACCCGGCCGCCTCGCCCTCGACGCGGGCTCTTTCAGACCTTGAGAGGGTCACAGGAGCGACCCCGAGCGCATCTGGGGACGCAACGGCTGACAGCGTTGTGGGACGCGCGCCGTCGCTCGCACGGCCTGCGTGTCCCATGTGACGATTCTGCCGCAGGCGAGCACCGTCGCATTGGGGAAGTCTCGCGCCGTTGCAGCCGATGGGGAGGCCACGAACGTCGCATGCCGCCGACCTTCACTGGACGAGTGGCGGCAGCTCGCCCGCGCCCACATAGCCGGGAGGGTACGGTGGCTCGTTTCTTGAACACGAAGCGCTGAATGGGAATCCTTCTGGACACGAAACCCCGGCGGCAAGAGGCCGAGTCGTTTGCGCGTCACGGCGGAATCGGCCGGATTCTCGTATGTTTGGATCAGTCGTCGTTTTCCGACGCCGCGCTCCGGCATGCGAGTTCCATCGCCAAGACGTTCGGCAGCACCATCACGCTGCTCTACGTCCTTCAGCCCGCCCACGAGACGGCGGTTTGGCACACGACGGACGTCTTCAGCTGGGAGATTGCGCGGAAAGAGGCGGGAGCATACCTCGAGCAACTCCAGGCAAAGACCGCTCAAGCCACTGGCCTGCAGGTCGACTGGCGGCTCGAGCAAGGTCATCCCGCAGAGCGCATCCTGTTGCTCGCTCGCGAGCTCGGCGCCCATCTTATCGTGCTCGGAAGTCACGGCGAGGGCGGGGCGAGGCAGTGGGGCCTCGGCAGCACCGCGCAGCAGGTGCTGTCGGTGGTCCGCGCGTCCGTCTTGGTCGTGCGCGGGCCAGGTGGGCACGCGCAGGACGGAGCCGCGCCGAAGCGACTCCTGTTGCCCCTCGATGGCTCGTTGCGCGCGGAGAGCGTTCTGCCGACCGCCGCCCGCATCGCCAGAGCGCAAGGCGCGGAGATCCTGCTCGCACACGTCGTCGCTGAGCCTTGCATGACCGCAATGCTGCGCGCCGACGACGATCTCGAACGTGCACGTCAGGTCGCCACAAGCCTCGAGTCCTCTGCGGTGCGATACCTCGATGACCTTCGGCATCAACTCGGGCGGCAGGGCTTGGCCGTGCGCACGATTGTGGTGCGGCGCGCCGACGAGCGCCAGTCGCTTCTCAACGTCGTGCTCGCCGAGGGCGTGGATTGGGTCGTACTCTCGGCGCACGGAAGCACTTGCAATCGCGCTCAGTCCTCCGGGAGCGTCACCACCCATATGCTCGCCCACTCGTCGGTCCCGCTCCTCGTTCTGCAGGACCTTCCCGAACCGGAGACCGACCGCGCCCGAGAATTCGCCGAAAAGGACATGGCGCCCGAGCGTCGCGCTAGCTTGCTTCGGGCTAGCTCTACGGAGGCGCACGCTTGACAGCAGCGATCGATGCGGCGACGCGTTCGCGCGACGCGACAGAGGCCAAGGCGGTCGCGAACGCGGGGGAAGTCTCGGCGCCGCTCATCGAGCGGGAGAACCACCGGCTACGCCTTGACCTCCCAAAGGACCGTCGACCGGCGGGCGGTTTCAAGGGTCTTCGGCCCCCATTCCGACGAGACGCCGGAGCTGCTCGTGCCGAGCTCCCTCGTTGTGCAGTGCGCGCTTCCACGCCGTGGCGTGCGCGGCGGTGCTGTCGAGCAGCGTGCCGTCCGCGTCGAGCAAGACCCCTCGCACGATTACGTTTCGAGCGGCCCGTTGCTCGCGGTGGCGTACTGGTCATCGCGGCTACGCAGCCAGCCGGTCATCGCCTGGAAGCGCGCGCTCGGCGTGGCCCCGGCGCCTCACAACTCCGCGAGCAAGAAGACTCGGCGAACGAGGTCCGTCCGAGACCGGGCGCCGGATCGTCGAAAGAGCTCGGAGACGTGCGTCTCCACGGTCACCTCAGCACATGAGGAGTGTTGGGCCACTTCCTTGTTCGTGGCACCCCCGATCAGAAGCTCCAGGATGCCCGTCTGGCGAGCCGTCAAACCCCACTTGTGCTGCGCGCGCGCGGCATACGTCGATGCCGTCGGCTTTCGCTCCTTGGCGATTGCAAGGATATAGTCTGGCCATCCAGGCGCAATCAACTGAGTGACAGTGAATGCGCCCGTTTCCGGTCGCCGTTCGCTCTGACGAATCGAGGCGAGTACGCCTCGCGCGTCACGCTCGAGCAGAGCATACCCACCCCGGTTCGCCACTTCAATGCGCTGCTTCGGACCCACGACGAAGGCGGCACTCGGCAGTGCTTCGAGTGCGGCCTCCACGGTTGCGGGGCTCTGCCATGACGGGCGGAGCTGCCGTTCGAGCCGGAGGCGCCGGTGGACGGGCTTGGCCAAGTGCTGCAAGATAGCCGCCTCTCGCGGGGCGAATGGTTGCGACCGAGTGGCTCCGAGCCAACACGTCACACGCGGTCCGTCGCACAGCAGAACTCGCACTTGGTGGTGACCCGGAAGGCCGACCGCGCGGTAGAGCGGCTCGTGCAACCTGGCGAGCAGGCTGCGCGGCATGTCCGCGGAGGCGATGACCCGGTTGCGCTGCGCGACGTCCACTCGGTACGGATTGAACGCGAGAAAGTGATCGGAAGCGGGCTGCCGGCCCACCCATCGCCGGAACGCTTCGACCTGCACCGAAGCCGTCGGGCCTGCGCCGTCCATGAAGTCGAGCCCCCAACCGTGTTCGGTCGCGATCGGCTGATACGCGCCGACAAACGAGGCGTCCAAGAGTTCGCACAACGCCGGCAAGAGCCAGGACGTCGCGCGTGACGCCTGCGGTGTCCACGCAGCGAGAGCGCGCTCGAGCTCCTTCACCTGCGACGAAGGGCGCACCGTCCCTCATCCTTTTGCGAGAGATGCGACGAGGACACGAATCATGCGCTCGGGCGCCTTGACACTAGGAAGGCTGGGGGTCTCCTGCAGCAGCACGACGGCTGGCCCGAAGCCGCATTCCATGAAAATCTCTCCTTCTTCGGGGGCCATGCGCGCGCTGACACCCAGGGCTGTCCATAATACCGGCGCGAGTTTCCCCGGGATACAAGTTTCGCAGCCCATCAATGAGCCCTGACTTGGCCGCAAGCGCGGAGGTCGCCTGAACTCCCGCACAGGGGTGTAGCCATCTCGCCCGTCGTGCACAATGCGCGCATGCAAGCCCCCCGGATCGTGTCGCCCGAGGAGTGGAAGTCGGCCCGCGAGGAGCTGCGCGCGGCGGAGAAGGAGGCCACCCGCGCCCTCGACGCGCTCGCCGCGCGGCGGCGGCGGCTGCCGATGATGAAGTTCGGCGCTACGTATGCGTTCGACGCGCCCGGAGGCAAGAAGACGTTGCTCGATCTCTTCGAAGGCCGGGACCAGCTCGCCGTCTATCAATTCATGGACAACGGGCTAGACAAGTACTGTCCAGGTTGCACCAAGTTCACCGACAACATCCCGGCGGCCGCCCCGGCCCGGCTCGCGAAGCAGGGGATCACGTGGGCGACGGTATCCAACATGCCGCTTGCGCAGATCGAGGCGTATAAGGCGCGCATGGGCTGGGCGATGACGTTCGTGTCGTCGCGCGGCACGTCGTTTTCGGACGACTGCGGCGCGGGCCGCCGCTTCATGCTCAGCGTCTTCCTGCGGGACGGCAGCGACGTCTACCGGACGTACAACACGACCGCGCGCGGCGTGGACCGGCTGGTCTGGGAGCACGACATCCTCGACCTCATGCCCTACGGCCGACAGGAGGAGTGGGAAGACTCGCCCGCCGGCTGGCCGCAGCACCCTACTTATGGGTGAACGCGCCCTGCGCGAATCTGTGCGCGAGCGCAAAGGGAAGCCCTACTGCGGCACGGCCCGTGCAACCTTCGGTGGGTCGCTGAAATTCAAGGCGGCGCGAAAGGCAGAACAGTGAGCGGAAATCGAGTAGCGAAGACCCGGGTCACCATCCATGCGTCGCCGGACGAGGTCTGGAACGCTCTCACCAGGCCCGAGCTCGTCAAGAAGTACATGATGGGCGCGGACGTGAAGAGCGACTGGAAGGTCGGCAGCCCGCTCACATACACAGGTGAGTACAAGGGCAAGCGCTACGAAGAAAAAGGCGTCATCAAGAAGATCGAGCCGCACAAGCTACTTCAGACGACGCACTTCAGCACGATGTCCGGCAAGGAAGATACGCCAGAGAACCACGCGCTCGTGACCTGGGAGCTTCATCCGAAGGGTGACGCGACGGTGGTGGCCGTTTCGCAGGCTGGCATTGAGACCGAGAAGGGGGTCGAGGGAAGCCAGGCCAACTGGAACGGCGTACTCGAAGGCCTCAAGAAGACCGTCGAGGGCGCTGCGAGCTGAGGGATTCTGCCCCTGTCTAAGCAAGAAAGACTCACCCTTCGAAGCGCCTCGAGCCGCCCAACCAACCCTACGCCCGCCGGAGCCCCATGCCGAGATCCCATGAGGCTTGGATCTCCGTTGCCGAAGCCTGCCCACGCACCGAGTCCGGCGGCTCCCCCCAGTCCAGTCGCCGCTCAGCCCGTGGGCAGGCTTCGTTGTCGGATGCGTTCGTCGAGCGGGATGGTACGTCAACTCCATCCGGCCAATACTGCAAATGCGGTAGGAGCCCAGTGACGCGGCATCGAACAGGCGAACGACGCGGCTCCGGCTCGGACTGGGCAGGTCCTGGTCACTCAGGTATCGGTACCCGGAGCAGGATGGCCATGACGCAAGCACGCGCCGGCGACGGCGCGACGACTCAGCGGGAATGTTCCGAGGACATTCTCACGTGGCAGCGGAGCAGGACGCGACGGCAAACGGCAGCGGGCGCCGCCGTCGCCAGATTCATCGGAACCGGCTCGACCGTGCCGGCCTTGTTCTCATGGGCCGTTGCAATCACGCTGGCCTGGTCGTCCGCATCCGCCATGCCGCCGGGTGACGGGGGATCCGTTGCGCGCGCCGGGCCAAGCCCGATCGCGCTTGCCCGTCCCATCGGGCGTTTCGACGCGCGCGATCCGGCGGGACCCCGTTTTGGTTGGCCTGCCACCGGCATTGAGGCAGCCTTCACGGGGGTGGGAGTCGACGTGCGCCTACGCGACGAAGGGGCCAACGTTTTCGCGGTGGCGATCGATGGGGCCACGCCGACTACGTTGGCTACGAACCGGACGACAGAGCGTTACGTCTTGGCCCGGGGTCTCGGTCCAGGCCACCACACCGTCCTGCTCACCAAGCGCACCGAATCGAACGTCGGAATCGTGCAGTTTCTCGGCTTCGTCCCGCTCGAAGGAGTCTTGCTCAAAACGCCGGAGCCCGCCAGGACGCGCCGGATCGAGTTCGTCGGCGACTCGATCACGTGCGGGTACGGCGATCTCGCCACGGGTCCGAAGGAGCACTTCAGCCCGGCCACGGAAGACGAAGGAAGGGCTTACGGGGCATTGACCGCTGCGGCATTCGGCGCGCAGCGCTCCGTCATCGCGTACTCGGGCATCGGTGTGTACCGAGACCGCGACGGATCGACGCAGGATCAGATGCCCGTGCGATTCAGGCGAATCTTGGCCGACGACCCGACCAGCCTGTGGGACTTCCGCGGCCCGGCTCCGGACGCAGTCGTGGTCCATCTCGGCGCGAACGATTTCGCAAAAGGAGATCCGGGTGCGGCGTTCGAGCAAGCCTACGTCGGCCTCTTGCGCATGCTGCGCACGGTCTACCCGCACGCAGCCATCGTCTGCGCCGTCAGCCCGATGCTGACGGACGCCTACCCGCCGGGAGCGAAGAATCGAACGAAGGCGGCAGAATACATACGAGCCGCAGTGGACCAGCGCAGGGTCGCGGGCGATAGCCACGTTTTCTATTTTGTATTCGACGAGATCGTCAAGGCCGATGGGTTCGGGGCCGACTATCACCCGAGCCTTGCGAGCCACCGTCGCATGGCGGCGGAGCTCGTGGCCGAGCTCCGGTCGACTTTGGGATGGTAGACCTCCGGGGCTGCGCGTGTACGGAGTCCGGGCCCCATGCGGCCCGCAACTTGCTTCTCCCGAACACTGAAGTGCCTACACGGTTGCGACCCTCATTTACCGTGCGTTCTGGCGGTTTCATGCAAAGCCCGAACGGGTTCGCCGGTTGGTTTCTCGCTACCCTGTGTCTTCTGACGTTCGAAGTAGGATGCGGAGCGACGATTCGGAGTGCAGCCAAAGATGCGACGGCGGCGGCGGTGCCGACTGCGGTGGATCAGAGCCTGAAAGCGGTGCAGGACCCGGGCGTGCGCGAGCGGATCGTCCAGGTATTGGGCACCCCTGAGATTCAAAAGGCGATTCAGGAGCTCGCCGCCAGTGTCGCTCGCGGGGCAAGCGAGGGGCTCACGGATGAACAGGCTGTGGCGAAGACGACGCAAATCGCGAGCGCGCTCGTGGCCGCCGCCACGCGGGTTGGGATGGACGCCGCACTCGCAGAAGCAACCTCACCGGAGAATGAGCAGCGCATCGAGCAACTCGCCACGTCGGCTGCGGATGCCGCCACACGGGCTGCAATCCGGGCCATGGCGGCCGAGTTGCCCACCACGTTCGGCCCTGCCGTCGCAACCATGATGCGAGAGGACTTCGCTCCCGGCTTGCGCGGACTGGTGAGCGGTCCTGAGATGCGTGACGCCATGTCTCGGGTTGCCTTCGAGTTGTCGCGCCAAGCGGTACTCGGGAGCAATCAAGCCCTCGCCGAGCTCGAGGAGCGAAAGCAGAAGAAAGGCCTACTGGAGCGCCTGACCAAAATGGTTGCGACCGGCGGCTGGGTGGTATGGGGGCTCATCGGTGTGCTGTTCTCTTCGATTCTGGCACTCGTTGTGGCGCTCATTCGGAGCCGTGAACGGGAGAAGCGTTTCAGGTCGGGGTCGCGAGCGAGCGCCGTGGGTCGAGAGCCGTCGCAAGCGACGTCGTAGTGATGCGCATGATTGCCCGCAAAAGCGGAGGAGGATGAGCTCCGCCCGCTCGCCTTCGCTTCGACCACGAGAGTAGCCAGGTGAAGCGGACCTCGCGGCGAAAACGACGACGAGCTCTGCGACATTGCGTCGTGGGCCTGGGAGCGCGGCATCGTCCCGCGATTCATTGAACTGATGCGAGTGGGCGAAGGGGCTCGGCTGCCCCCGGAGAAGCTCTTCGGAGCTCGAGAAATGCGCGAGAAGTTGGCACCTCTCCTGCGGGAGGAAGCCGGAGAGGTCGCTCCGGACCGGGGGCCGGCCAAATACGTGCGCTCGCGATCGGACGCGGGCAAGCTCGTGGGGTTCATCACGGGAACGACGGACACGTACTGCGCCTCGTGCGACCGGCTTCGCGTCAGCTCCGAGGGAACCCTGCGGCCGTGCCTTGCCACGAACGATGGCGTGCCGGGCATGGCCCTGGCCGAGGCCGGAGACATCGGCGGCCTCACTCACGCCATCGGGCAAGCGTGGTCGCTCAAGCCCGACGGGCGCACGTGGAACGGCTGCACCGAAGCCACCGCCGCCGATGTATCCATGCGCGCCATCGGCGGCTAGCGCTGAGCGAAAGCACACCTGCAAGCCTGCGAGCCAGGCGTTCGTGGTCACTGGAACGGCGAACCGATTGGGCGACGAGGTCGCCATGGCTTCAGCCGGGGCCGCCATCGATGGACTTCGGCACAGAATTGTTCGTACTCCGTACCGAAGGTCTCGCGCAGGGTCGGTTCCTCGTACCCGACGACGAAGAGATGCATAACCAGCCAGAGGACCAAGCCGTATTCCAGCACGTGGACGCTGGCGAAGAAGAGCCCCTGTCCAACAACGATGGACACCACCGCTACGTACATCGGGTTTCGCACCCTGCGGTACAAGCCGGTCACGACGAGATGGCGAGTGGGCGCGACGGGCGCCGGCGTGCCGACGCCCTGAAGCGCGAACCGGATGAACGAGTCGAGCAAGACCGGCACGCCGGCACACACAAGCAGCACGCCCATCCCGCGGAAGGGCGAAAACGCCAGCAATGGGGGCGCAAGCTGCCAGTCGCAGATCCAACGGGGCACCAGGACGGCGACGGTTCCCGGGGTGACGACCAAGAAAATCGCTGAACCAATCATCGAGCCCACGCGGTTCACGGTTCACCCTCGCGACGCCTCCGAGAGCAGCCCGTCATCTCGCACGATGGCCCACCCGCCTTCGCTCAACCTTACTCGAAGAGTTTCAGCCTGAGGAGTCCATGCGCTACTGCCTCGCTCTGCGCGAACGTTGCCCCGCGAGAAAAATTGTCCACGCCGGCATTGACCTGACGAACGGCACATACCAGTTCCTCGACCCTGTGCCCAAGGGCCGAGACGAACGCGATGAGCCATCCGGTGTCGAAAGTCGCCCCCGCGCGGCCTTGAATAGGGCAAGCCGGGCGACGCCCGTGGGCCGCACGGACGCTACGCCGCACGGACGCTACGATGCGAAGGTCCATGGCAGGACGGATGAGAAGCAAAGAGTGCGCCGTCGCGTGGAGCCGTCTGCGCACAGCCCGGCGCCGACCCATCGCAGTGGCTCGCCGCAGGCCCAGGTCCCTTCGAGCGCGCGC
>Ga0116125_1000450_pt1 | contig 19375 bp, 14 predicted proteins | sample June2015DPH_16_1_2_FD_89729 | JGI IMG/M metagenome (GOLD analysis project Ga0116125, IMG submission 89729) | Peatland microbial communities from SPRUCE experiment site at the Marcell Experimental Forest, Minnesota, USA - June2015DPH_16_10 | ecosystem: Environmental > Terrestrial > Soil >...
AATACAATCCGCATGCCGTCGCGATCGCTCTCATCGCGAATTTCGGAAATCCCCTCAATCCTTTTCTCGTTCACCAGCGCCGCGGTGGCTTCAATCAGCCGGGCCTTGTTCACCTGATACGGAATTTCAGTGACGACAATCGCTTCGCGATCCTTGCCGAAGGTTTCCGTCGCAGCTTTGGCACGCAGTTTCAGCGTCCCGCGCCCTTTGGTGAAGTAATCCAGGATGCCTTGCCGGCCCAGGATGTATCCAGCCGTCGGGAAATCCGGGCCCTGCACCAGATTCACGATTTCGCTCGCATGCGTGTCCGGCTTCTGCACCAACAATATCGTCGCGTTGATAATCTCGGTGAGATTGTGCGGCGGAATATTGGTAGCCATCCCCACCGCGATCCCCGACGATCCATTAATCAACAGATTCGGCACCCGCGTCGGCAGCACCTCCGGCTCCACGCGCCGCTCGTCGAAGTTCGGCCGGAAATCCACCGTCTCTTTGTCGAGATCCTCGAGCAACGCCGTGTCGATTCTCGACAACCGCGCTTCCGTGTACCTGTATGCCGCCGGCGGATCGCCATCCACCGATCCGAAATTCCCCTGCCCATCGATCAGCGGATAGCGCAGCGAAAAATCCTGCGCCATCCGCACCAGCGCGTCATAAACCGGGATGTCGCCGTGCGGATGGTAATTGCCCAGCACTTCGCCCACGATGCCCGCGCACTTCCGATACGCGCGGTTGAACGACAATCCCATCTCCGACATCGCGTACAAAATGCGCCGATGCACCGGCTTCAGCCCATCGCGAATGTCCGGCAGCGCGCGCCCGATGATCACGCTCATCGCGTAATCGAGATACGAGCGCCGCATCTCATCTTCAATGTTGATGGGGATTATATTCTGTCTGCCCTCGCCGCCCAGCGGCAGTTGCGGGGTATTCGGATCTTCCGGATTAGCCAAGCTTTAACTCCTTGAAAACACGGGGCTGGACCGCCCAAGAAATGATGCAATTTGCAACTAACATTTTACCAGAATCACTACCCTCAGCACCTGCTTTTTTCACCCACCCCGTGGGGCAGGATGCCATCCTGCGGCGGGTTGCCAACCCGCCTTCCCCGGTGCGATAAACTGGTCCGGCAATGCTCAAACACGGCTTCGACATGCACCGCGTCTTCCTCTCCGCCCCCGGCGACCTGGAGCGCGAGCGCGAAGCCTGCCGCGACGCCATCAGCGACGTCAACGCCAGTGATGCCATGCCATTAAAAATCCTCCTTGTTACAGTCGGCCTGCCGAGCGACGAGCAGATCGTCGGCTTCCGCTCAGCCGTCGCCGACAACATCCGCCAATCCGCCTACTTTGTGCAGGTTTTCGAGGACGATTGGGGACCCAAGAATCTGTTCCGCAAAATGTTCTATCTGGCCACCGAGTGCCGCGACGATGCAGCCCTCCCCATGCAGGAAGTAGTCGTCTTCCTCAAGGCCGCCCCACGCGAAACCGATCCCGAAATCCTGGCATTTCGCAAAGAACTTGAGGAACTCCCCGGCGTGCGCGTATTTCATTTCGACAAAATCGAAAGTTTGAAAACGGAGTTGCAGCAGGTGTCAAGCGAATGGGTGAAGAGCCTAGCTGCTACTCCACCTTCCGGTGAACCCATCCATTCACCGTAAAGCGGCTGTCCGCGAACTGCCGCGATGGCACCTCCACCGCCAGCACCTCGTGAACGCTGCAGCTCGGAAACAGCACCAGCGTGTCTCCGCAAGGTGTCACGGTGTTATCCCGAATCTTCAGTTCCCCGCCCGAAAACGGCCGCGGCTCGCCGTGCAGGAAATAGACGAACGTGATCTCGCGCGTGGCGTCCGGCCCTCCGTCCTGGTGCAAACGAAAATAGTCGCCATCGTTACTAGCGGTAATTTGCAGTTCAATCCGGCCGAACTCGAACCCGAGCTTACCCAAAATCGGCAAAAGGCTATCCAGAAAGAAATGTTCAAAATTCCCCAGGCTTTCCAGCACTCTCGCCCGCCGCACTCCTTCAACCACCTTGCGAGTCGCACCCATGGATACCGTGGCTGCGCTGAACTGCTGCTCCTGGCTGAGGACGTAATCCAGCAACTCTTGGCGCCGGCTGCCCAGAAATTCCGGAATAATCCAGCTATCCGGCATGCTTTACAACAACGGCGCCGGATGCCATTCCATGAAGTAATTCATCATATCCTCGCGCACCACCTGAAATCCCAGCCGCTGGTGGAACTTCAAGGATCCGGGATTGAAGCGGTCCACGGTGGATTTTATGGGCAGCTTGGCCCTCTGCGCTTCCTGCTGCAGTCGCTGCACCAGCACCGTCCCCAGGCCCTTGCTCTGCACGCTGGGATGAATCGCGATGTCTACCAGCAGAAATGCATTATCCCCCGGCGCAACCCACAATCGTCCCACTGGCTTTGAATCCAGCATTACCACGTGGTAGCAGGAGTTCGGAAACTGCTCCGTGTAAGCCGATATCTGCGCATGAAATTGCATCCGCAACAGATGTTCCCGCTGCGCCCCGCTGATAGGAGCCAGCGCGAACACCGGACCACGAATGGCTACGTACAATTCGTAGAGGAAAATTTCATCCTGTGCGAACGCGGGCCGAACGGCGAGAGTCGACATGACGGAAAGCGGCCGCCAAAAGTCTTCAAAACATTATGGCCGCGTCGGAAAAATACCTTGCAGCGCGACGCAGAAGTTCAGCGTGAGGTACGGCATCAGGTTGTTGTGCGGAACACCGCCGCCCATCGGCCTCAGCATCTGGCCATTCATCTGTACTAGAGGTGAGGTCGCAGTGGTGAACATCGCGCCGGTGCAGAGAGCATTGTTCGCCGGCGTCCCGCTAGTGGGCGGAGCGTCATCGGGATCCGCCATCATATTGTGGTTGTGCGAGGGCATCTGATTCATCAGCAGCGTCACCGTCGGCGACCCGCCGGTATCCCCGATGCTATACAAGCTGAGGCCCCGGCCTTGCCCCTGGCTGATCGGGATATTGCCCTGCATGTTGGGCAGCCCGAAGTTGGTCCTGCCATCGCCACCATAGTAGGTCCCGAACAGGGAGAACAACGCCGTATTCTGAGAGATCGGAAGAATCTGGCCGTTGCAAAGAGCCCAGCCGAAGGGAGCGAAGTTACAACCGAATACGCGAACCTCTCCGACAAATTGATTGGACATGCTCCATTCTCCTTTTAATTCCGGCTTGGAAAGATACCTACTAAACAGATAATCCAGTTCATCACCAGATACGGTGACTGGTTGGGGTGCGCCTGGCTGCCGCCCGCGTTGCTGATGTCGCCTGGGAACATTAGTACCGTGGGAGACACCGGACCATAGACGGTGAGGTTCCCGGTTGTGTTTGCCAGCAGGTTGTTGGTGGGACTGGTGCTATTCTGTCCCCCATTTACAGCCTGTCCAATATGATTATGCGTCGGGATCTCATTTATGTTCAGCGTGTGGTTATATTCGCCACCAGGTTGGCCTTGAGTGTAACCACTCCCGAAGTGAATCGGTGCCCGCCCTATCAGGTTAGGCAGCGCGAAGTTAGTCTGGCCGTTTCCGCCGTACATGGTGCCCAGCAGTGAGAACAGTGCCTGGTTCTGATTGATCGGAAGCAGGTTGCCGTTGCACTGCGCCCAACCCTTTGGTGCAAAGCCAAAGGACACTAGTTTAATTTCGCTAACGTATGGGTCCGCCATTTTGGTGATGGTCCTTTCTGCTATCAGCTAAGACTGGGTGGGAAAAATGCCGAACAACGAAATCACCCACGTCATGGTAAGATACGGCTGAAGATTCTCGTGGGGCACGTTGCCGCCCGCGAATGTTATCGCGGCGGGGTTCATCGCGCGGACTGGCGCCGGGTTGGGACCGTAGTAGACCTGCGTAGGGTTCCCCGCCAGGACATTGTTTTGAGGATTGTTGGAGTTCCCGTTGCTGCCGCAAGCCTGTAGTGGGTGGGTGTGGGTCGGCATCTGCTGAGTGGTAAGCGTCACCTGCTCCACGCCGCCCGGTTGGCCGATAACAAACGGAACTCCCGTGTTCGATCCCTGATGGATGGGAACCCGGCCCTGCAGATCGGGCATCGCAAAAGTCTGCTGGCCGTCTCCGCCGTAGGTTGTACCGATCAGATTAAAAAGCGCGGGATTATCCGAGATGGGGATAAGTTGGCCCTGGCACATCAGCCAGCCGTTCGGAGCAAAGTTGAAACCTACAAGCCTACATTCACCGATGAAAGGTTGGCCCATTCCGAGTCTTCCTCCTTTGGATTCGCTATCAGCGGCTCCACAAGTTGTGAAAGCGTAGCTTGATAAAGGTATCACTTTCTGTGTTTGCAGGCAATATGTTTTTCCATCGCAGGGCCGAGTGTCAGCCGACATACAATCATCGGGCTGGGAACGGTCCGGCAGAGCATTTTCATCCACCATTAGAGATTTAGTTTTACAAGCCGTTGAAAATGGCTACAAACGCGCGACTCGATACAGTACAGGTCATACAATTGTCGATTTAACCCTAGTACTTATCGTACTTACTCGGGTTCAAATCTTTACAAAGTGCCCAAATTTCTGTGCTAGACTACTCAAGCGATAGGCTGGTGGAGGATTAAAGGCAAAGTGCGCCTGCTCCCGGCAAGCACGAGGAGGGTCCGAGGATGGTCAACCGGAAGACGTATTTATCGTACTTGAGTGTTGTTGGATTGGGCTTGGCTGTGTCGACCGGCGTCGCGAGCGCCACCTGCAGCGCGCCTGTGGGGAACTCCATCACATGCACCGGGGGTCCCACTGCCACGGTCGACTTCGCCGCTACCAGTGGCTCGGCGACGAATGACGCTACGCCCTTCCCGTCCGCACTCACCGTTTCCGGAGCACCCGGCGGCGCAACCGTCGCGACCGTTAGCTTGACATTGAATGGCTACACCGCAGCAGAGCCCTTATCTGGCGGCGACAACTCCGCCGACGTCGGAATCCTATTAGCCGACCCGAACAGCAAAGCCCTCCAGATCATGCGCTGCGCCGGCAACGGAGGCGGGGGATCCAGCCAAAATAACGTGAATATTACCATCGCGGACGGCGGCACCGCCATTCCCGCCTGCGACGGCGCCATCCCCCCGCGCGGTAATTGGACCCCGGCCAACAATTCGACTTGGGCCCCCACCGCTTACAGCGGCCGCAGCGGCAATCCCAGTCCGACCTACCCAATTGCTTTCGTGTCGGCAGCCCCGCTCGGATCGGGAACTCTGACCAACACGTTCCAGGGTGAGCCTGTCAACGGGACCTGGAAAGTGTACCTGGCGGACGACGGAGACGCATTCGGTGCGGACATCACCTTCTCTTCCTGGTCCATAACAATTACTTTCAACAGCGTGGCCAAGAGCGATAGCACCACAAGTCTAAGCCCGAACCCGTCGACGGCGTTTACCTCCTCGCCGACCAATTCGGTCACTCTCACCGCCACCGTAACCTCAGGAGCCACGGGCACGGTCACTTTCGAGGATGGCGCAACGAATTTAGTCTGCACCGGGGGGAATCCGGCAACCCTCAGCGGTAGTCAGGCAACCTGCGTTACGTCATTCTCCACCGAGGGAATTCACGCTCTGTCAGCCAATTATAACGGCGACAGCTCTTTCTTCGGAAGTACCGGCACGGCCAATGTTTTCATCGAGATTCATTCCACCAACCCGGCCACCAACAAATTCTGCAATCCCGGCACTATCTCAAGTAACGGACAGTCTAACGACGCATTCTCCAACACCACGCCCTATCCGTCCGTGGTCAATGTGACGGGAATCAGCAACTCAGTTTCAACTGTATCGTTGATATTGAGTAGTCTTTCGTCAACCGGATCCGGCGACATGCACATGCTGCTGGTCGCTCCCAGCGGACAGGCTTTCGATTTTTGGTCGAATATCACGAACATCGGCACGGGAGCATATTCTATAATCGACGGCTCGACCGCGCTACCTTCCAACGGGCCCTCAGCCGGAACATTCGGACCCACGGCATATGGTCCTCCTCCGGATCTTTTTACCCCCGGACCGCCAGCGCCGGCGCCACAGCTCCCCGGGAGCTTCGTCTACGCGGAGCCTTCCGGTACTTCTTCCTTTGAAACCACATTCTCGGGTGCAACCGCGAACGGCGCGTGGTCGTTGTACCTCTATGACGCTTCGGGCGCCGGTACTTCCACGACGCTCGCCGGCTGGTGCCTCAACATCACACCGGCCAGCGGGACCTCCACTACAACCTCGGTCAGCCCGAGTACAACGTTTGCTACGCTCGGCCAATCCGTGACGTTTACTGCCACTGTAACCGGCGGCGTCGGCGGTGCGGGAACGGTGACCTTTACCGAAAACGGCTCGCCGCTGGTTGGAACCGGCAGTGGCGTAGCGAGTGTTGTGAGCGGCCACGCGAGCGTTTCGACCAGTTCGCTGCCCGAGGGCGACCACACCATCACGGCTACTTACAACGACAGCCCAACCGACACCTTCAATGAAAGCTTCGGCACCACCAGCATGCGGGTGGACAAGGCCACTAGCACGCCCACATTGAATGGAAGTACCTGGAGCTATTGCAATACCGGCGTGGTCCTGATTCCTCCCGGCTCCGTCACATTGACCGACATCGGTCCCGCGCAGCCGAATCCATCCAATATCTTCGTCACGAATCTGCCCGGCACCATAGCGAGTGTCAGCCTTACGCTCGAGGGACTCCATTTGCCTGACGGCGCCGATATTCTCGAATCGCTGCTGGTCGGACCCAATGGCGGCAACCCGCCCCTTACGGCGCAGACCTTGGACTTCTTCTCGCTTGCCGGCACCAGCACCACAGCGTTTGGACCCGAGAATGTCACTTTCGAAGATTCCGCACCACCACTGTCGTGCAGTTCCTCCACTGCTCCCGCAGCCACGCAAGGTGCTACCAGCTGCCCCGGACCAAGGACGCCGTATACTGCCAGCCTCTTCTACACGCTGCCCAGCTCCCTTCAGTTTGCGACCTCCGTTGGGAGTTCCACCTTTTCCAGCGCCTACCAGAACAGCAACCCCAACGGTACCTGGAGCCTCTACTTCGATCAAACCTCGCACGCTACAGGCGGTGGATTGAATGGCGGCTGGTGCATGAATTTCATCGAGAATTCGGTCACCGTTTCCCCCGTCAAGAGCCACAGCGGCAATTTCACGCAGGGACAGCAAGGCGCGCAGTTTTCGCTCATCATCACCAACAACGGGCCGGGACCGACGGGTGACCCTGACGGTTCCCATCCGCTGACTGTCACCGATGTGCTGGTCTCGGACTTCACTCCCGGCACGCTGCCCACCGGCACGCCGTGGAACTGCACTGCGTCCGGCCAGACAGTAACCTGCACCAGCGATAGTGTGGTGGCACAAGGCAGCGCTTATCCCACGCTGACGATTCCGGTCAATGTCTCGGCCACTGCAGGGACCAGCGACACCAATTCGGTATCGCTGAGCGGCGGCGGCATCACAGCCACCAGTTCCAACACGGACACAGTGACTATCACTGCGTCGCCGGTTCTGTCGATATCCAAGTCGCCGATTGGAACCTTCACCCAGGGCCAGACGGCCGAATGGGACGTCACCGTGAGCAACAACGCGGCGAATGGAAGCACCTCAGGCACGACGACGGTGGTGGATACGCTTCCGACGGGTTATACGTTATCCAGCTTCAGCGGAACCCTTTGGGGATGTTCCGGCACGGGCGTCACGGTAACTTGCACATCCAGCCAGGCGGTTGTCGGCGGCAGTTCATTCAACTTGCTGAAGTTGATGGTGAGCGTACCGGCGGCCTCACCAACCAGCGTAACCAACAACGCAGTAGCCTTCGGTGGCGGTGACCTGCATCACACCAACTTGAGCAACGGCGCCACTACCTTCAGCACGGTCACCGTGGTGCAAGTGCCGGCGACGATTACCATCAATGGCACCCAGACGCAATCAGCGGCCATTGGTACGGCTTTCGGAAGTCTGGCCGTCACTGTAAAGGACGCGGGCGGCGTAGTGATACCGAATTATTCCCCGGTGGTGTTCCTAGCGACCACCGGCTCAAACGGCCAGAGCGGGACCTTCGGCAATTCCACCGGTACCACTTCCATAAGCGCGAACACCAGCGGCATCGCCGATCCAGGGACGTTCACCGCTAACGGAAAAGTCGGTTCCTACAGCGTAGGAGTGACCGCCGGAAGCGTTAGCAACTCGTTCAACCTTACTAATACCGGCACTGCCGCTACCATCACCAACGTCAGTTCAACCACGGCGAACGGATCGTATACCGTCGGCGCGATGATCAACGTCTCGGTGACATTCAGTAAAGCGGTCAACGTAACGGGCACTCCGCTGTTGGCTCTGAACTCGGGCGGGACGGCCAGTTACGTCTCGGGCACGGGAACCGCGACCTTGTCTTTCCTCTACACAGTGGGGGCGGGACAGAACAGTACGCACCTGGATGCGACGTCGAGCAGTGCGTTGTCGCTGAACGGGGGAACCATTAACGATGGCAGCGGTACAGCCGCGATCCTGACGCTGCCCACACCCGGCGCAGCCGGGTCGCTGAGTGCAAACACGAATATCGTGATCGACACAACGGCGCCGACGGTCGTGAGTTATTCGGTTGATTTCGGTATCGAGAGTTATAACTTGGTTGGCGCCTCACGCACCACACATCTGCCCTGGAGCGTGGCGGGAATCACTGTTGTATTCTCCAAGCCCATTGCCACGGCTACCACGTCGAGTTTGAGCGGCATTACCGCTACCGGGTTGTCTGGGTTGGGGACAAACACGTTAACCTGGACCTTTGGCGCAATCACCAACGCTACGCTGAGCACCAGCCTGACGGGTAGCGGCGCGAACGCGATCAAGGACGCGGCGGGTAACGGCCTGGCCGGAGGCGCCGGTTTCTCGGAGGCCTTCAGCGTTCTATATGGCGACTTCAATGGAGACGGCGTCGTGAATGCGAGCGACGGTGTGCTTGTGAATAATGCCCGGTCGCAGCCGTACAACCTTTTTGCGGATATAAACGGAGATGGAGTAGTGAACGCCACCGATGTCAACATTGTCCGCACCAGGATTGGTACATCGCAGCAATGAAGAGAGAGGAATCGAGCGGAGGTCCTATGCAAAGTAAAACACGAAGTTTCCGGCCGGGAATGCTGATGGCGGCGGCGCTGGCTGTGGTGTTCTTTTCGCCGGCCGTTCGCGCGGATTTTGTCTTTAGCCTGGAGCCCGCAATCACCGCCAGTGCCGGCTCAACGGGGAACACTTTCGATGTGCTCCTGACGAATACGGGCCCATCGGCGGTTACGGTGGGAGGCTTCTCGTGGGACATCACAACAGCCGACACCGACATCACCTTCACCAATGCGGACACTTCATCGGTTACCCCTTACCTCTTTACTAGCGATTCGTTTGACAACGACAACAGCTTCCCGCTTTTCACCAACAGTTTGCCTGGCCAGGAAGTGGCGGCCTCCGATTTTTCGGATGCCTCGGGTGACAGCGTTGGAGCGGGCGCGACGGTCGGAGTGGGACGCGTCATGTTTGATATTGCGAACGGCGCTACCACTGGCCCATTCCCCGTGACGTTCCAGGATCTTAGCGGCACCAACAGCCTGTCCGATAACAACGGCGGTGGCCTTCCGTTCACCACCCAAGATGGAGCGATTACGATCACGTCTGCTACCACGACGGTGCCGGAGCCATCCCACGGCGGGCTGATAATCTGCGCCTTGGCTGGCTTAGCAATCGTGCTCCAACGGCGCTAGATCTGAATTGCGCACAGCCTGGCTGATCCGTTGTGCGCCAGTTTTGGCAGCAGGGATCTTAACCGTCGGATGCTACAATGCCCGAATGCCGCAACGCGCGCTCGTCGTAGCACTCGCCGTCACCAGCTTGGGCCTCGCTGGCCCCATCGACTCCGCGAAAGAAAAAGCCATGAAGGCCGATCTCGCCGGCCAGGTGGAGAGCATGCGCGGGCAGGTGCAGGTGATGATCGACACCATTTTCAGCTTCGCCGAGCTCGGCTTTCAGGAAGTCGAAACTTCGAAATACCTGACCGAGATGCTCGAAGCGGAAGGCTTCAAAGTGGAACGCGGCATCGCTGGGATTCCCACAGCATGGATGGCAACATGGGGATCCGGCAAGCCCGTGATCGCGCTGGGCTCCGATCTGGATTGCATTCCGCAAGCTTCGCAGAAACCGGGCGTTGCCTATCACGACCCGCTGATTGAAGGCGCGCCTGGACATGGCGAAGGTCACAACTCCGGGCAAGCCGTGAATATCGTCGCGGCGTTTGCGGTGAAACGCCTCATGGAGCGGGAGCATATTCCAGGAACTATCAGGATCTGGCCGGGCGTCGCCGAAGAATTGCTGGGATCGAAAGCCTATTTCGTCCGCGCCGGATATTTCAAAGATGTTGATGTCACGTTGTTCTCGCACGTGAGCAGCAAATTCAATGCTCCGTGGGGCGACACGCTGGGCAGCGGACTGATTTCTGTCGAGTACATGTTCAAAGGCGAAAGCGCGCATAGCGCTGGCGCTCCCTGGCGCGGCCGAAGCGCGCTGGACGCCGTGGAATTGATGGACGCCGGTTGGAATTTTCGCCGCGAGCATTTGCGCTTGCAGCAGCGATCGCATTACGTCATCACCGACGGCGGCGATCAACCCAACGTAGTTCCGCCGACGGCCGCTGTCTGGTATTATTTCCGCGAGCTGGATTATCCGCACATCAAAGGACTCTGGGAGATCGGCGACAAAATGGCCCAGGGCGCAACTTTGATGACCAATACTTCGTTCACCGAGCGCGTGCTCGGCTCGGCCTGGCCGGTGCACATGAACAAGCCAATCGCCGAAGCCATGTACGCGAATATCAAGCAGGTGGGGCTGCCGCAATGGTCGGATGACGACCAGACGCTGGCAAAGGCGATCCAGAAAGAATTGAAGGTGAAAGAAGAAGGCCTCGCGACCAAGATCGACGATCAGAAACCTCCGCCCAAGGAAGAAGAGCGCATGGGCGGCGGCTCCGACGACATCGGCGACATTTCATGGAACGTTCCTACGGTCACGCTGTGGTATCCGTCCAATATTCCGAATATGCCGGGGCACAATTGGGCGGATGCGATCGCGATGGCTACGCCGATCGCGCACAAAGGCGCGGTAGCGGGCGCGAAAGTGCAAGCCATGACTATGCTGGATCTGCTGCTGCATCAGGAACTGGTGCAGCAGGCCTGGGATTATTTCAAGAACGTCCAAACCAAGGACATCAAGTACACGCCGCTGCTGCGCCCGGACGATAAGCCGGCGATCTGGTTGAACGAAAAACGGATGGCTACGTATCGTCCGCAGATGCGCGCCTTCTATTACGATTCGAAGAAGTACAAGAGTTATTTGGAGCAGTTGGGTATCAAGTACCCTACGGTGCGTGGCCAGTAGCGAGTTTGGCAAGTCAGAGACTTGCCCCACGCCGAATGTTGTCCGATAACCGATACGCCAGTGCTTGGATGGTCGCGGTCGGCTGCTGGCGTGCGCAGGTTACCAGGCTGCTTCCGTCCACTAGATAGAGATTTGGAACATCGTGCACGCGGTTCCATTTGTTTACTACGCTGGTTTTTGGATCGTCGCCCATGCGGCAGCTTCCCATCAGGTGGCGCGAGTAGGTGATTTCGCCGAGCGTGGTCGGGTCCGCCCAGACTTTCTTCGCGCCGGCTGCCAGTAGAATTTCTTTCTGGCGTTCCATCAGGAAATCCGCAGCTTTCAAATCGTCCGGATGATTCTTGAACGTCACGCGCATGGCCGGCAGGCCCCAGGCATCTTTCACCTTGTCGTCGAGCGAAATGCTGTTCTGTTCCACCGCGAGACAACTGGCGTGCGCGAGCGTGCCCGACATATGCGTGTAGTATTGGCCGATTTCGCGCTTCCATTCCGAGCCCCATTGCGGCCCGTCCAACGGCATACCGGCCAGCGCGAAACCCGCCGGATAATAATCGAAGCGGCCATCGATTCCTCCGCCGCCGTAGAATCCGCGCTTCGGGTCCGACCGGTAATAATCGTGCAGTACTCGCGTCACTACCACGCTCTTGTATTCGTTCAACGGATGCTCAAACAATCCGAATGCGAATCCGCCGCTGTCGAACATCAGGTATTTTCCGACGTTCCCATCGGAGTTTCCCAGACCCTCGGGAAACGCATTCGATTTCGACATCAGCAGCAGCCGCGGTGTTTCCGCGCCGTTCGCGCAGACCACAACTGCTTTGGCGCGCTGAAAAACCTCGCGACCATCGGTGTCGAAATAGATTGCCCCGGTCACGCGTCCGTCTTTTCCAGTTTCGATTTTGCGTACGTATGAGTTCGGACGAACCTCGCAGCGGCCCGTTTTCACAGCTGCTGGAATCAGCGCGGCTAGCGTACTGGATTTCGCGCCTACTTCGCATCCGAAGGCTTCACAATACCCGCAATGCACGCAGGCGGGCCGGCCGCGGTACTGCTCGGAGATGATCGCGAGTGGGGCCGGAAACGGATGCAAGCCCAGTTTCTTGGCGCCGCGCTCGAACAACACGCCGGACGATTTTACCGGCATCGGCGGCAGCGGATAGGGCTTCGAGCGTGGTCCGTCAAATGGATTCGAGCCGCCTAAGCCAGATATTCCGAGGTCCCATTCGGCCTTGGTGTAGTACGGCTCGAGATCGTCATAGGTAATGGGCCAGTCGCGCAGATCCGCGCCGGACACCGGACCGAAGACGGATCGCTCACGAAAATCTTCTGGATGGAAACGCCAATAATTGGTGGTGAAATGGACTGATCCGCCGCCCACCATGCATCCATATTCGACAGCTTGTTGCTGCTGGGCGGGGTCGGACGGAGTTTTGCGAAAGGTATTGAGCTGCTTCTTAGGATTGTTGGTGAGTCCGGCGCGGAACATCACCGCGACTTCGTCATGCTTGAAATCTTTTTCGTGGCGCCACGGCCCCTGTTCGAGCGCCACCACCCGAAATCCGGAGGTGGCCAGTTCCTTCGCCATCACTCCGCCGGCGGCTCCAATGCCGATCACGATGAAATCCACCGTGTCGGTTGGGCGAAATTGAGCCATGCTCATTTCGAGCCGCTCCTCGCCACTTCGGCGTCGTAATAGCCGAAGGGCGGCTCATAGTGCATCTGGTGTTGGACGCCCACCAACTTCAACCCAATCGGTTGGCCGAAGAATCCGAGAATGGCGTGCAGGCGGACCTGCTGGAAGAAATCAGTTTTCTCGATCGCCTTCAGGAGCGCGATTTGTTGATCGTTCGAGAGGCTGGCTATGGATGTGGATCCCGGAAACAGCTCGGCGCGTTTCGCCTGCGTTTCAGCCACGCCGCGCTTGTAGAGTTCCTGTTTGTCCTGATCGTAGCCCGCGAGCGATCGGTCAATGAACCAGATCACTCCGGCCGTTCCCGCGCCGGGTGTATCGTCATCGGGAATTATTTGGACGGCGATGGCTTTGATTTCAGCGGCGTCCGCTGGATTGAACCATACGAGTTGATCCGACTGGGAGTTCTGCGCCCGCAACACTTCGGCCCAGCAGGCTGCGGCGAGCACCCATTCGCGCCTCGAGATTTTCATGGATCACTAATTATAGCCCGCACCAACTCGAAAGATCGTGCTTCAGCAGGTCCGCCAGCTTGCCGATGTCTTCCCGGTAGAAGTCGATCAGGAAGGCTCGATCGGCCGGATCTAACGCGACATCCGGCAAGCCGGATTCGAGATAGCGCTTCGAAATATCCGGGCGAAAAGCGGGATCTACTTCCAGGAAGCGGAACATATCCGATAGCGTCCGCACCGGTTTCGCTTGATAGTTCTCGTACCAGTAAATGCGTAGCTGTTCTTTTGGAAAAGTTTCCAGGTACCGCTTCACTTGCTCATAGTAAAGCCCCATGTCCAGGAACGGGTGCCAAATATCGATTCTGCCGCCGCGCTGCTTGAGGCCCAGCTCAATTGCCTCGTGAAAAGAACCATGAATGGCGCCGCTTCTCAAGGTGTGTAAGTACATGGAGAAGACGATTCCCACTGGATTGCGCAAAACCAGGATGATCCGCGCATTCGGGACACTGCGGCGGATGTTGGCTGCAGCGGTCTCCGACCAGAGGTAGCAGACGCTGGCTTCGCCGATGGCCTTTTGCCCTTGTACTTTCCGAAACAGTCGCAAATAGTCGGGCCATTCGGATATCAGGCTGCCGAACCGTTTCTCGCGCATCGGGCCGTTGAGGTAGGCGCGTAGCGGGGCTAGGTCCTGTTCCGCCCGCGGCCGCAGATGTTCGCTGAATTGTCCCAAACGGATCTCGGAAGCGAAGTAGTTCGGTTCCTTGATCGGGCTCATGTAGATTTCCGGATGTTGACCCAAGTAGTGATACAGCGAAGTTGTACCGGCCTTCGGAGCGCCGGCGATAAAGAAATTGGGAAGCGTGGGCGGCTTCATGACGGAGGGAAGCGGGAGTTGGGCTCCAGCAAAATCCGATGATGCGGATAATCGAAAGTTACGGTGAAGCGCTGCAGGATTTCGCCGCCTAGGATCGCGCCAATGTCAGGACTGGCTAGCGCGCCTTCTTTTGCGGCGGGTGAAAAGCCTGCCAATGGATTCCGCAATAAATACGGGCCGAGCTGGAGGCTTTCGAGCGGGGCGTCAAAACGCTGGGACTCGCCACCCGCTCCATAGATGGAAGAGGAAGCCGTTTTCGCCATGGCGTCCTGAACGTGATTGGCGTTAGTGAAAGTGGTGGACAACATCAGGCCGCCCGCGCCGGTATCGATGAAACATTTCGTGTCGATGGGATCGCGGCCAGGCAGCGTGATCTTGGCCGGGATCAGCGGCCAGTTTCCGAGGAAGGTTAGCGGGAGTGCGGCGGCGCGATCGCCGGGCACAAAAACTGCCGGGTCGATTAGCGTGATTTGTTTGGCGTCGTAATCGAGGCGCAGCACCAGCCGGCTGAGGACGTCGTAGCCCAGCAATCCTTCCCAATGCCTTCCGAGCGACGGCAGTCCCGCGGCTGCGTCCAACACGGTGACGCTGGGCATGGGAAGTTCCACGCCCGGCAAACTGAGAACGATGTTCTTCGCAAGCGCCAGGCTGGTAGCGCCGGCCGCGCCAACCGCCCGCATGGCGCCTTCGGAGGAAAGGCCAATCTTTTCCGCCCAGGCCTTGGTGACGACGGAGGCGCCCGCGCCGCTATCCAGAAAAAACCAACCGGTCTCGCTTCCGTTGACGCGCGCGGGAACAAAGACATGTTGCGCATATATTTCGACGGGGATCACGGCCTGTTTTGATCCATTCGTGAAATGCACTTGCGCCGCGGTCTCGGCGGGTTTCGCGAACAACTCCGACGCAAGCGGAGTATTGAACTCGACTTGCTCGGTGGTGATTCGAATATCGAACTTCGGATCGCCGGTGGATTGGATGACGCTTGCAGGTATCTTGATGCCCGCCTCCTCGCGCCAGGCTACGATGTTGCTGGAACGATTGTTTCCCAGTGGGCCCGCGGTTTCTTCGCGCTTGGGAAGAAAAGTGCTGTCGTCCAGAAACACAGTGACGGGATTTCCGCCTACGGGTTCCAGGCGTATCACGTATGCGGGTTGATTCGCATCGCGGCCCGAAAATGTGACCGTGCCGGCCAGGCGCCCGGGAAAGAGGAAGGAATCGCTGGCCTCATAGGCGCCGCTGACCGCGCTTCTAAGATTGCCGGCGGAAAGCTCGTGCACGGCGCCGCTCGAATCCATGACCCAACCTTGCTTGCTGTCAAAGATGTTCAACTGATGGATTGCGCCGGAGATATCCAGCGTGCTGCGAGATTCGCCGCGCCAGGTGCTCCAGCGCTCGAACGTCCCCTTCACTCCGCCCGCTTCGACAGATCCGCGCGAGTGCACGGTACGTATCTGTTCGAGCTTCTCGCGGCCGCCGAGAGCAGCGGCCCAGCGGTCCAAGACTTGTTCCTTGGTGAGCGCCGAGCTGGGGTTCTGAGCGGCCATGCAGAGAACCAACGAACACACTGCGCCTCGCATCTGTAATGAGATATATCACGTGTTAGAATCCGGCATGGCCGATCAACCCATCACGCGCCGCCAAGCTGGCCAGATTCTGGGCGCGGCGGCTGCTTCGCCGCTGCTGGCCACGGAAGCGCCCGACATCTGCTTTCTCACGGCGGTTGAAATGACCGGGCTCATTCGCCGAAAGAAGCTGAGCGCGCGCGAAGTTATGGACGCGCACTTGAAGCAGATTGATCGCGTGAATCCGAAAGTGAATGCGATTGTCACGCTGGTGGCCGACCAGGCACGCGAGAACGCTCGGAAGGCGGACGATGCGCAGGCGCGCGGAGCAACGCTGGGTCCGCTGCATGGATTGCCGGTGGCTCACAAAGATCTGGTGGAAACTGCGGGTATTCGAACGACCTTCGGCTCGCCGGTGTTCAAGGACAACGTGCCGACGCAGGATGACATCCTGGTGGAGCGCATTAAAGGCGCGGGCGCGATCATGGTGGGTAAAACCAACACGCCGGAGTTTGGCGCGGGGTCGCAGACATTCAATGCGGTATTTGGCGCTACCAAAAACCCCTACGATCTCACCAAAACCTGCGGCGGGAGCAGCGGAGGAGCCGCGGTCAGCGTGGCCTGCGGGATGGTTCCCATCGCGGACGGCAGCGATAGCGGCGGGTCGTTGCGGAATCCGGCGGCGTTCTGCAGCGTGATTGGCTTCCGGACGGCGCCGGGGCGGGTGCCGCATTCGGCCGTTGGAAATGCCTGGGCGACATTAGGAGTGGCCGGACCGATTGCGAGAACAGTCGCCGATGCGGCGCTGCTGTTGAGCGTGATGGCGGGGCCGGATCCACGATGTCCTATTTCGATTACCGAGCCTGGTTCTCGCTTCGCGGGAAATCTGGAGCGCAATTTCAAAGGAGTGCGCGTGGCGTGGTTCAAGGACCTGGGGGGCCTTCCCTTCGATTCCAGAATTCGCGCCGTGGTGGACGCACAGCGCAAGGTATTTGAAAATCTCGGCTGCGTTGTGGAAGAGGCCGAGCCGGATCTGGCCGGCGCCGCGGAGGCCTACGATACGCTGCGCGGGTGGGGTTACGCGTCGGGATACGCACAGGTGGTGAAAGATCATCGAGAGCAGGTGAAAGACACGATTATTTGGGAGGTGGAACGCGGCTTGAAGCTCAGCGCCGCGGATATCGCCCACGCGCAGAATCTGCACAGCCAGGTGTGGGATCGGATGCGCATTTTTCAGGAGAAGTACAAATATTTCATCGTGCCCAGCACGCAGGTGCCGCCGTTTGATGTGAATCAACCTTACGTCACTGAGATTGAGGGCGTGCGGATGAAAACATATACGGAGTGGATGAAGTGTTGCTGGCTGATTTCGATCCTGGAGAATCCGGCGATTTCCATGCCGTGCGGTTATACGCCGGAGGGATTGCCGGTGGGTTTGCAGATTGTGGGACGGCATCGGGACGAATTCAGCGTGCTGCAGATGGCATATGCGTTTGAGCAGGCGACGCGAGCGGGGCATCGGCGGCCGGGGATTGTTTAAGAATCTGTTCGAGCCCGAGCGTCGGCACGAGTGCCGACGCGGCACGCTGAGAGCGTGCGCCACAGCGCTATTGCTTCACTAGCACTACTGGGGCGCTTTGGCCCGCTGAGACTTTATCGAAGAAATCTTTGACTTGTGGATAGGCCGCGACCTCGGCGAGGGCGTCTTTGATTTCGAGCGATTGCTCGAAACGGATGGTCTGGCCGGCCGATTTCCATGCTGCGCGATAGGTTCCGTAGGAGCTTTCCACTTGCATTGCGTCGGGCATTTCGTCGACGACAAACCCTGCCGGCACCTTGATGGTGACTACGTCCTTGCGCATCCGGCCCGACAACTGGACGGGCAACTTGCGCTCCTTGCTCGGGAAAAAGTAGTCGGGATCGGGCACCAGAGTTCCCGGCTTTAAGAGCAGCATCCGGCCCTGCATGAGTTGACCGAATTGATGCACGCCGAAATCCACGGACAGCTCGAAGGAGTCCTGCTCGGCATGGTCGGCGGGCGTGATCTTATCGAGTGTGACGCCGCCCAGCCGGCGGGAAAAAGAGCGCTCCAGATTTTTTTTAAGTTCGTCCATGCTGCCTTGACGCGTGGCGTAGCGCATGGAAGAGCCGGATTGTCCGGCATACTGGGTTACCATGTGCCCGGCGAGTTGGCCGCTTGCATCCCATTCCACTTCCACGTTTCGTTCGATGCGATTCGCGGCGGGCGGCAATTGCGGCATTTTGACAAGGTCGCCATCCGAGCCCGCGACGATGAGCGCGTAGCTGCCCTGCTCATCTTTGGGAAGACCGCCCACGGGCGTAACTGGATCTGTCGGATCGAAGATCAGCAGGCGGCCCACCTTGGGAACGTCGATTACGGTTGGAAGATTGGTCTCGGGCGAGACTTTCACGGCCACAATCGCGTGATTGAATTGCATGGGCGAAGGCCACTCGGGGCGCACAAAATGACGGTCGCCGGAAAAAATCACTACCTCGTAGGAAGACACACCTGCGGCTTTTAGGAGGGCGCGCATGAGCGCCGCTTTGTCCTTGCAGTCGCCGTAGTTTTTGGCCAGGACCTGGCTGGCTGGACGTGGAATGTATCCACCGCCGTGCATGACATTCAAGCTCACCTCCACGTAGTTGGTCTGCTGCACGAAAGGCGCGATGGCGCGAATTTTGTCGATTTCGGTCTTGGCCTGTCGGGTCAGTTCGTCGGATTTCGCTTGTATGGTTGGCGTGGTTTCCGCGGAGGGGTCGGCGAAAGCCGCTTGCCAGGCGGACACGCGGCTCCAATCCTTCAAGGGAACGAGGTCGGGCTTTGTGGCATTGGTCGGAAAATAGGTCACGCCCAAGCGCGGCGCGATGGAGAAGTGACTGGGGCTGTGCTCCTCGTCATTGCTGATCCAAGCCAAATCGTGAAGTTCCCAGGTGAAGGTGGTACCCTCCACTTTCGGCTGAACGTCCGCGTGATTAAACAGAGTTCCGCGGGCTTCCCAACCTGCTGGTAACGACAAAATGAATCGCGAGAGCAGAACCGGTTCGGATTCCTGGAAGAGATAAGGATGGGTGGTAAATATGGTGGATTCTTCCTCGGTGACTTCGTAGGCGAAAGTGGAACCGGGAGGAGGAGCGGAATCGCATTCGATCACTTTGGCGCGCTCTTCGTCGTAGGGAGTCTTGTCGTTGGTCAGGGCGATGTCGAGAACACGGTCTTTGGCGTACTCGATTTCCTTGCCGGAAGGGAGCAGCAGCCACGCCCGGAAATCGCGGATGCGGCCGGCCTTGGTGTTATATTCCCGCAAGGCCACGGGGGCGCGCGGGCTGG
>Ga0116125_1000454_pt1 | contig 19322 bp, 15 predicted proteins | sample June2015DPH_16_1_2_FD_89729 | JGI IMG/M metagenome (GOLD analysis project Ga0116125, IMG submission 89729) | Peatland microbial communities from SPRUCE experiment site at the Marcell Experimental Forest, Minnesota, USA - June2015DPH_16_10 | ecosystem: Environmental > Terrestrial > Soil >...
TTACGAGGCGACCCCGGCCTAACTCCAATGCTTTCAAGATCATGGTGGGGAGGGGGTATACCCCTAATTACAGAAAGGTTAACAGCTTACCTTCGGCGACATCAGCGCACGTCGGCAGAGCGGATAACCCTCCCGACAATCCCGGCATCCCACCGCCTAAATCCATGTTAATCTCTGGCTAATCACGTGCAGATCAGCGAAGAACGACTTCCGGAGGTCATGATGCGAGGAGCGCTAACAATACTGCTGTTCACCGGAATAGCTCTCGGGCAGGAATCCGCCACTCCGGCTCCCGCTCCCAACGACCTATCCAAGCTCGCGCCCGCAGCCACTCAGCATTCCGAGGAAGGCACCAACGAAATTACGATCCCTGCCGGCACCAAAATTCCGCTGACGCTCAAGCAGGCAATCTCTACCAAGAACGCTCGCGAGGGCGATTCGGTCTATGCCGAAACGGTTTTTCCTTTTGTGGTGAATGAACGTGTGGTTGTCCCATCCGGCACTTATGTCCAAGGCAAAATTGCCCACGTCGAGCGCGCCGGGCACGGCAAGGGACGCTCGGAAATCCTGATGCACTTCACCACGCTGATCTATCCCAGCGGATACACAGTAATGCTCCCCGCCTCAGTGGAGAACACCCCCGGCGCGGACGACAAGGCCGTGAAGGACGCCGAAGGCACCGTCCAGCAGGATAAAGACACAGGCAAGAAAGTTGAAGATGCCGCCAAGAATGGCGTCTATGGGACGCTGGGCGGAGCCACAGCCGGAGGCCTAGCCACGGGCGGGCTCAATGGTGCGCGAGTCGGCGCAGGAGCTGGCGCGGTAGCTGGCGTGGCTTGGGCTCTATTGAAGCGCGGACCCGACGTCAAACTTGAGGTGGGAACCTCGATCGAGATGGAGATCCAGCGTCCGATTCCCATCGATCCCGCCCGCATCGCAGTTGCGAAAGCGATGCCATAGCCGCTCACAGTAAAATCCGCAAAACTCGCAATTCACTTCAGATTGAAAAGCGCATTCACGTGCGCCGTTACAGTCACAGCCTGTGGCGTGAACTCCTCAGTCGGGGCGGGCGCAGCCGCGCCTGGCGCGACTGACATTGCCCGAGCCATGTGCATCGGCACCGGGCGTGCGTTCTCAAACGTATCGACCGATGCATAAGACAACTCTCCCAAACCGCGGCCACTCGCCCGCGCCAGGGTATCGGCAGAGTTTCGCGCCCGGCGGTAAGCATCTTCCACGGCCTTGTTCTTGGCCTCGTCAATATTTTCCAGCGTGTAGTTCAGCGTCTGCCGCTCGCTCACATTGGCCTCAGCCAGTTGCTGAGTAATCGGCCCAATCTTCGAAAAGTCCTTCAGCTTGAGCGTAACGTCGGCAGTCACCCGGTAACCAATCACTTTCTGTTTAGCATTCTTCCAGTCGTACATGGGTTGAACTGAGAAGAAGCCAACATTCGCGGCTTTCGCTTCAATTCCGTTCGCGTGCAAAACCTGTCGAACTTGCTCCACATCTTTTGACGCATGTTGGTACGCAGCCTGTGAAGAATCCTCCTGCGCCGAAACATTGAACTCCAGCACCGCCGTATCCGGAGCCGATTCGTACTTCCCGTCCGCTCCGACATAAACCGAATTCGGAGCAGCGGTGAGAGCCGGATGATCCTGCGCACACATAGTTCCCGCAAGAAAGAGGAGGAAAACGGCACAAGGTAGAAGCTTCATTCAAACTCCCATGGACCTAAGGCGAAGTAGGTCGCCTCACATATAGGAACGCCGAAACAACCGGAAATTGCATGGGAATGCTCTAATTACGCGGCCTTTACGAAGCGCCCTTGGCACTGGCCGAGTAGCTGAAAGGCATCTGAGAGTTGATCTCTCTTCGTAGGTCTTCGAAAATCTCGTCGGGCATCTTCAAAAATACATCGACGACCTCAGGATCGAACTGACGTCCTGACCAAGTCTTAATCTCCTCGCGGGCTTGCCCCATAGTTCTAGCCGGACGATACGGCCTGTCCGAAATGATCGCGTCGAGTGTATCCGCAACCGAAAAGATTCGTGCTCCCAGCGGAATCTCATTCCCTTTCATGCCACGTGGATAGCCCGTTCCGTCGAAATGCTCCTGGTGCGAATAAACGATGTCGCAAGCCTCGGCGAGGAAGGGAATCTTCTTAAGCATCTGGTAGCCGTGATAGCAATGCTCGCGCATAATGGCGCGTTCTTCGTCGTCCAGTTTCCCGGGCTTGAATAGAATCTTGTCAGGGATTGCCATCTTGCCGATGTCGTGCAGAAAAGCTCCACGCGCAATAACCAATATCTGTTCGCGCGGAACTCCCATTTCCCGTGCAATCGCGATGGTAAACGCGGTAACCCGCCGCGAGTGGCCTTCGGTTTCCGCGTCTTTCAAATCCAGAGCGTCGCCCAGAGCCTGCAGCGTGTTGTCATAAGAGCGCTCCAGGTCCCGCAGCGCCTCTTGCAGTTGATCGGTTCGCGCCTCGACCAACGACTCCAGATTCGTCTGATAAGTCCGGTTTTCCAGCTTCAGGCGGCGGTTCTCGAGCGCCCGTCCCACCGCATTGAGCAACTGCTCCCGTTCGAAAGGCTTCAGCAAATAATCGTAAGCGCCATTTCGAATGGCGGCCAGCGCAACCGAAATGTCATGCACCGCCGTAACCATCACCACTGGCATGTCGGGAAATTTTTCTTTCGTGCGTTCCAGCAGACCGATGCCGTCCAGATCCGCCATCATCAAATCGGACAGCATTAGCTCGAATGTCTCGCCGGAATTGAGCAGAGCCAGCGCCTCAGTGCCGGAACCCGCCTGTTTGCAGGCGTATCCGGCGGCGGACAGGATAGCGCTGACAATCTCGCGGATTGCCTCTTCGTCGTCCACTACGAGGATGCGATCTGGCATGGGTGTGTTTGAAGATACTATCGGCGATTCTATCCTAGAGTTGAGATACCGAAAGTAACCACTCAGGTCCGGAAAGGACATTGAGATCGGGCTTGGGCGTGATATTCAGAATTCAGGCACTGTTACGTCCGAGCACGCGCCTGAATCACCCGAATGATCATCGTCACAATCTGGTCGCTATGGAATGCCACCGCACAGCCCGCTATCAGCAGGCTGAAGCCGGGAGAGTGGGCCATGCTCGCGGTTCTTGCCGCGTCGTGGATCGTATTATCGGTTTTTCGTGAACGTTACCTCACCTTCTGGGCCGCGGCCTGGACCGTATTCGCGAGCTCGCGTTTAGTGGGAATTCACGGCGCGAGCATGCACATTCCCGGCCGCTACATTCCCTTGGCGGAGCAGGCTGCGTTCGTCGTTGCGATCGGCTTGTTCGGCGCAGCGATCTTCACCTACATACGCGAGCGAAATCTTTTAGCTCCGCTGGCTGCAGTCACTGCGTGCACCGCGGGTTTTGCCGCGGTCCGGCCTGTTCTGTGGCCCGATTCCTTACCTCTGCGCTTCGCTCTCGAAATTTCGTACCGCCTCGTTCTGCTTACAGTCGTGGTAGCTCTGCTCCGCGCACGCCGAGGCCGTCGCGAGATAACAACATGGTCGCTTGGGGCACTCCTTCTAGTCCAGCATCTGAATTGGAGCCCCTTCGCCGACCAGATTCCCGCCTCACTACTCACGACCGCAGATATCGCTCTGGGGATGACGATGCTGTTGGTCGTCATCCAGGAAGCCCGCGCTCGTAGTCTGCGATTGCGGGCCATGCAGGCAATAACTGAAGGCATCATCCTCGCGCAACAGCAGGGCGGCATGATGGACAAGGCTTTGGAGGAATTGCAGAGCCTTACCAAAAGTAAAGCCGCATGGTTTCGCCTGATCGAGGGCGGACATCTGGTCGCTACGCATGCCGTGGGAGTTTCGGCCGATTTCGTGCGCGAAGTAGGTGTTGCGGAGATGACGCTATCCGTCTCGCAAATGCTCGATCAGGGCCACCCCGCCCCCGGCTACCGTCTGAAAACAAAATTAGATGACGAACAATTGCTCAAGTCGGAAAAACTCCGCTATCTGCTGTTGGTGCCCGTTGTAGGCAAGAAGTCGCCCATCGGGGTTCTGACGTTAGCAAGCACCCGCGAGAGAAGGCCGACCGGCGAGGAACTCGACTTCCTCGAAACCTGCGGCCGCCAACTAGGAATTTCGATAGAGAACTTCCGCTTGCTCGAGCAGGTGCTGCGCTCGCAACGGCAATGGCGAAACACCTTCGATTCGGTTCACGACATCATTCTGGCGCACGACGCCGAGTTCCGCATCATCAAAGCCAATCAAATTCTTCTTGAACAACTGCAGCAGTCCTCCTCTGACGTGATCGGTAGCACCTGCGAGTCGGTCCTGCCGCACAGCCTCGGAGAATGGACAGGCTGCCCTTATTGCGCTCGCGGCGACGAGGAAATCACGGAAGGCGCGGACCCTTGTTTTGGCGGCTTCTCGATGGTTTCCACTTCTTCCTACAGTGAGCAGGGCAGCAAGCAAAAGGGCGTAATTCACATCGTCAGGGACATCACCGAACGGCGCTCGGCGGAAGAAAAATATCGACTGCTGTTCGATCAGGTGCAGGAAGGTGTGTACGTTGCCACGCCGGCGGGGCGAGTGCTGGACTGCAATGATGCTTTTGTGCAACTTCTGGGATTCCAGCGCCGCGAGCAGGTTCTTGCGCTGAACCTGGAAGAGGATATTCGCATCGATGCCAGCCAGCGTGAAGCCTTTCACAAAACCATCGAGCAACAGAATTATGTCCGCAACTTCGACGTGACCATGCGTCGCCAGGACGGAACTCTGCTGCAGGTCGCCGAAAGCAGTTTTGCCACTCGCGATACCGGCGGCAAAATCGAGCGCTATCAAGGTTTCGTTTTGGATGTAACGGAAAAGCGTCGCGCCGAAGATGAAATGCGGCGCCGCAACCGCGAACTCAACGCTCTCAACGCAATGGCCGTGGTTGCCACCCAGTCCTTCGATCTAGATGAAATTCTCAACTTAACACTGCGGCAAGTGGTCTCACTATTCGGAGCCGAGAGCGGCGCTGTCTATCTCTCGGACTCCGACGCCCCCACTTATCGCCGCCGCGCCGCGTGGGGACCGCGCAGCCGCGATGCTTCGCGCCCGGCAGAAATCAGCTTTGCCGATGGTTTCGGCGACCTGGTTATGCGTTCGCGCGCGGAGGTGATCAGCGCGGAATATCTTCCGCATCTCACCGGCGCAGTCGCGGAGTTCATCCGTTCCAGCGCCGACGGTGCCTGGACCTGGGTTCTCTTTTGGGGCAAGGACAGCCCGATTGGCATGATGGGACTGCGCACCCATGTCGAGTATCAATATTCCACCGGGGAAGAAAACCTGCTGGTCGCAATCAGCCGCCAGTTGGCGACGACTATCGAAAAAGTCCGATTGTACGAGGAAACCTGCAAGGCCTACGAAGACTTGCGGCGCACCCAGGAACAACTGCTGCAAAGCGAGAAAATGTCGGCGGTCGGCCAGTTGATCGCGGGCGTAGCGCACGAACTAAACAATCCGCTAACCGCGATCCTGGGTTATGCGCAATTGCTGGAAACCGAAGGGTTGAACGAGCGCGCTCAAGACTACGTTGCCAAAATGTTCAAGCAAGCGCAGCGCACTCACCGGGTCGTCCAGAATCTGCTCTCCTTTGCGCGTCAAAGAAAACCGGAGCGTTCGGAAGTCGATATCCGCAAGGTTCTGGAAGAAACGCTTACCCTCCGCGATTATGACCTCAAGGTGAACCACATCGCCGTCCAAAAAGATTTCTGTCCGGATCCGGCGATGGTAGTGGCCGACCCCCACCAGGTCGAGCAAGTGTTCCTGAACATCATCAACAACGCCGTAGACGCAGTTCTGGAAACCGGCCGCGCCGGGAAACTAAAGATCAGCGTGATTTGCGAAAACGGCGACGTTCGCACACGGTTTGCTGATGACGGCCCTGGCATCAAAGATCCCAAACGTATTTTCGATCCGTTTTACACCACGAAGAATGTCGGCAAGGGAACCGGTCTCGGCTTAAGCATCTGCTACGGCATTGTGAAGGAGCACGGCGGCGATATCACCGCACACAATGCGCCGGAAGGCGGAGCCGTAATCGAAGTTCGGCTGCCGATGGCAGCCGTCGCAGGCGCCACAGCCGAAGTGATTCCCGCGGTTCCTGCCAAACGCGAAGGCGCAATCCAAGGTCGCGTCCTTCTCGTAGAGGAAGAGGAAGCCGTCCTCGAATTTGAACGCGACGTTCTCATCGGCGCCGGAGCGAACGTGGTTACTGCAACCAAAAGCGAAGATGTGAAAACCCGCTTGCTCTCCGAGCCTTTCGACGCTGTGATCATGAACGGAAAAATGCCTTCAGATTGGAATGCCAAAGAAGCCTACGTGTGGCTAAAACAAAACTGCTCGGAAATGGAGAGCCACATCCTGTTCACTTTCTCTCACGGCGTGGAGCAAGGCGACGAACGGGCATTCCTGCAAGAAAACAACGTTCCCTATCTTGTGAAGCCCTTCGAAGTCGCCGATTTGATCTCGCAAGCTCGAAAGCTCTTGCACAAAGCCCACGCAGCGGCCGCTTCTGCCAGCTAACCTTCATCGATTACAACTGCGCTCGCAAACTCTTCACCAATCGCCGCAAAGCTTTCTCGTTCCGCCGATACCACCGCCACTGCCCCTGCTTTACCGCATCCACCAGTCCCGCTTTGGTAAGAATCGCCATGTGATGCGAAATGGTCGGCTGGGAAAGCCGCACGCACTCCTCGATATCGCCCGCGCACATTCCGGCGTTCCGCTCCGCCGAATTTGTGTCGCGTTGTTTGAGTGCGCAGAGAATGCGCCGGCGAGTGGGATCGGCGATGGCATGGAGAGTTGTGTCAAGCGGGGCTGGGAAACCGTTCATAACGTAGATAGGAATATCTCTTGCATCGACGAATGTCAATATTAACGCGACGTCGGTTTAGGATCGCTGTCTTAGAGTGCGCAGCCATTCAATTCGGCTGAACTCCAGATAACGAACATCGCTCTCCGGCTGCGAGCAATTCGATTGGTCGAGTAAGCCTGCCAGACTGCCGCCTCGAATCCAATAACCGGTTTCATCTTGCTTGAGCACAGTAGCGTCGAGAGGTTCCATGCCGTGCAGTTTGAAGATCACACGGCGATTCGCCAGCGGGGTCCGCTTCATAGAAGGGCTTTGTTTTTTCGAGAACTATTTTTTGAGAATTGGATTGTATCCGTCATTAATCAGCCTTGCGCGCATCGCCTCGCCCTCTTTAATGTCATTGAAAGGTCCGACTTGCACTCGAAATAGCTTGTCAGACGCGGAATTGCCAGCCACAAAGGCGGGATACTGTTTTTTCTTGAGGGCATCCACCAGGGCTTCAGCATCGTCCTGTTTCGTGACTGCAGCCACTTGCACAAAATATCCGGGGCCAGGAACCGCTGCCATAGGATCGGGCGGACCGTTGTTCTGCGCCTCCTGTGCTGCTCCGCCTGACGAAGCAGTCGCGGTGTCGGCCGCCTGTGCTGCCCCAGGTTGTGCAGTTCCTGCAACCGAGGCCGCCGGAGTAAGCTGCGGATTGGCATTCTGCTGTTCCACGGCCTTGTAGAACGTCATCGGCGTTGCAGAGCCAGAGGCCGCCCCCCCCGGTTTAACAGGATTCGCCATGGGCACGGAAACCAGCGTTCCCGCTGCAGCCGGGCCATTGTCCGATTTGCGCCCCAGCGTATATCCGAGCGCAAAGAAAACGGCGCAGATTACGACCAGCCCAAAAAACAGCCCAAGCAGTTTTGCGGTTCCTAACGTGATCTCTGTGTCTTGTGACGAAGCCATAACCTTCCTCAAAGTTTCGAAACCTCTAGGCCGGCCTAAACCGCCGGAGCGACCTCATCTCCCGCCTTACCCATCAATTTCTGCAGGCCGGAAAAGAAGTCAACCGGAACCGGGAAGATGACGGTGGTATTTTTTTCCACGCCGATCTCCGTCAGAGTCTGCAAATACCGCAACTGCACGCTGACCGGTTCGGTGGCCAGCAAATGCGCCGCGTCCACCAGCCGCTGCGCGGCGGAGAACTCGCCCTCCGCGTGAATGATCTTCGACCGCTTCTCGCGCTCCGCCTCCGCCTGCTTCGCCATCGCGCGCAGCATGGATTCCGGCATGTCCACCTGCTTCACCTCGACATTCGTCACTTTTACGCCCCACGGGGAAGTGTGCTGGTCGAGAATGCTTTGCAGCCGAAGGTTGATTTTCTCGCGATGCGAGAGCAATTCATCAAGCTCCTGCTCTCCGAGCACTGATCGCAGCGTAGTCTGCGCAAATTGCGAAGTCTGGTAAACGTAATTGGAAACTTCGTTAACAGCTTTATTTGGGTCGATTACCCGCAGAAAAATTACCGCGTTGACCTTCAGCGTAACGTTGTCGCGGGTAATGATGTCCTGCGGGGGAACTTCAAGAGCTTCCTGCCGGAGCGAAACCCGCACCATACGATCAATGGGAGTGAAAACTAGAGCGACGCCGGGTCCCTTGGCGGTAGTGAGAAGGCGGCCAAGACGAAAGATTACGCCCCGCTCATATTCGGCCAGGATCTTGATCGAGCTCAGAACGTAAATGACGACAATGACGACGACCACAGTCGTAAAGCCAAAACCAAGCTGTTCCATAGGATTCAACGCCTCCACAGCCGAAACGCGCAAACCTCTGCTGAGGCGGATTGTAACGCAATGGAACGGCGCGGGCAGGGAATTCGGAGGCAGGCGTTGCCTGCGTTGGTGCGTCAGCGGATTAACCCGGCACAGTTACCGCTTTCGGGACGGCCACGGGGTCAACCTGCAGCAGTAAACCATTCAGTTCGCGAACCACGACCGACTGACCGACGGATACCTCCGAGGAAGAAACCGCATCCCACAATTCGCCGTGAACAAAAATCTTGCCGCGCGGAGAAAGCGAGGTTTGCGCGACTCCCGTCTCTCCAATCAATCCCTGCGCGCCCGAAACCATTTTATTGCGCCGCGCTCGAATCGCAATGCTCATCAGGAACGCGGTAATTAAACCGAGTGGAACACTCACCGCCAGTGCGGTCACTAGGTGAACGCGCATCTCGGGAACAGGGGAGTCCACAAGCAAAAGCCCGCCGAGAGTGAGCAGCGTAATTCCACCAATCGTCAACACTCCGTGGCTGGCAAATTTAGCTTCCGCAGCAAAAAGCGCAAATGCCCCGACAATCAGCGCCAGCGCAGCAAAGCGCGTAGGCAGCAAATTCAAAGCGAAAGCGGCAACCAAAATAAAAACAATGCCCACCGTTCCCGGAACCACCGCACCCGGATGATTAAACTCCGCATACAAAGCCAGCGCACCGATCGCCAGTAGGATGAACGAAATGTTCGGGTCCATTAAATAGCCAAGAATACGCTCCTTCAAAGTCATGCCGAAGGGCACGATCGGCTGGCCAACCAGTTTCAGAGTGACCTCCTGTCCATTAAATCGCTTGAAGCTCTTGCCCTCAATCTGGCGGAAAAGATCATCCTGACTGGAGGCCACATAATCGATCAGGTGCTGCGAAAGCGCCTCCTGCTCGGTGAACGACTTCGATTGCCGGACCGTGCTCTCGGCCACATCCACATTGCGTCCGCGCCGTGCGGCGACAGAACGCATCAAAGCCGCCGCATCGTTTTCCAGCTTTTGCTTCATCACTTCGTCAACATTTCCGCCGCCCAGCGTCACCGGATGCGCCGCGCCGGTATTCGTTCCGGGAGCCATGGCAGCGATATCGGCAGATTCCAAAATAAAAAATCCCGCCGAAGCCGCACGGCTTCCCGCGGGAGTAACGTAGATGACAACGGGCACGGCCGAAGCGGTAATTTTCTCGATGATCTTCCGCGTGGAGTCAACCAGCCCTCCGGGCGTATTGATCTCGATCAATAAAGCTTGATCGCCACGTCGCTGCGCTTCATCGACGGCACGGGAAATATATTCCTCCGTAATCGGCTGAATCGTGTCGTCGACTACGATCTTCAGAACTTCGGCACCGGAGATGGAACAGAGAAGGAGAAACGCCACCAATCCAAGAAGAACACGCCAAATTGTCCTAAACCTCATTCGTCCCTCAACAACATTGTCACCCTTATTCGAGGCTTTTCCAACTACGTTCTCACGCGTGGCACAAATTAGAACCCCATGATGTTGTAACCGCAATCGACAAAGATGACCTCGCCGGTAATCCCGCTGCTCGCATCGGACGCAAGGAACAATCCAGTAGAGCCGACTTCTTCCACTTCAACCCGCCGGCCCAGCGGCGCACGTTCCTCGTGCCCCTTGAGCATCTCCCCGAATCCCGCAATCCCCCGCGCAGCGAGGGTTTTGATTGGCCCGGCCGAAATAGCATTCACCCGAATTTTCTTCTTGCCTAGTTCATAGGCAAGATAGCGCACCGAGCATTCGAGTCCGGCTTTAGCCACCGCCATCACGTTATAACGAGGCACGACTTTTTCCGAGGCATAGTAAGTCATCGTCAGGATCGAACCGCCATCCTCCATCAAAGGAGCCGCCGCGCGCGCGACCGCGACGAGAGAATAGACGCTGACATCCATGGCGATGCGGAAGCCTTCCCGAGTCGTATTAACAAAATCTCCCTTAAGTTCGTCCGCGGGGGCGAACGCCACAGAATGCACCAGCGCGTGCAGCTTGCCCTGCCGCTCTTTCAGCGTGGCAAACAAGCGGTCGATCTCCTCGTCCTTGCTCACATCGCACATATAAGCTTCCGCGCCCGGCAAGGAAAGTATGAGATCCTTGGCTTCCTGCTCCAGTCGCTCATTCTGGTATGTGATGGCAAGCTTCATTCCCGCAGCGTGAAGTGCCTGCGCGATCGACCAAGCGATCGAACGCTTATTGGCGACTCCGAAAACGACGCCGTTTCGGCCTTGCAGATCAGAAGACATGAGTGCTCCTTGGAATGGGAAAGGATATCAAAAAGGCGACCGGACTCTGCACCCGCAGTCTCATTCGGCCGCGCTCACTTCTTCAACGGGAACCCGCGCAGCAATCGGCCAGCTGCTGGCGACAAACGACAATCCATAAACGCAGGCCAGAATAGCAAACGCCGCAACCAAACTAACATTGTGTGCAACCGCGCCCACCGCCAGCGCCAACACAAGCTGCAAGAAAGTTCCGGCAAAATAAAATGAATTCTGCACCCGCCCCATCAAATGTTTCGGCACCATCTCCATGAGGCTGGTGTTCATGGCCACGCCACCCACCCCGCGCGCCGATCCCATAACAAAGTAGATCGAGATGGCGAGAGCCAGCCACCGCGAAATCGGTGCGCAAATCACGCACGCCGCCAGCAGCGCCATGGAGAACGCAACCGAACGCCGTCCACCGAGACTAGCGATAACGGCGGGAGCATACAACGCGCTGACGAATGCGCCCGTGCCCCATCCCGCATTGAGCCATCCGTAGCCGACTGCGCCGGCATGAAAAACGCGCTCGCTCAACGATGGAGTAACGACGATTCCCATGGTCATCGCGCCAAGAAACAACGCCCAGCTGATGCCGAGCAAAACCACCGCCCGATGGTCGCGAAGAAAGCGCCCGCCCTCGCGCATCTCGCGCCAGAAGCGCTGCAACTGGGATTCGGCTGCTATAAGATCCGCACGCAAGTCCTCAGGGCGCAACACGATGTGGCGTCCCCGGCGCACGCCAAAATAGCATAAGAATGAAACCACATAAGTGGAAACATCGATTAGAAGCACCCCGCCCAATCCGATGTGGTTGTACATGAATCCCACCAGCGCGCCAGCAATCAGCCAGCCGCCCTGCACTCCGGCCAGAAGAAAAGTGTTGGACTGCACGAACTCGCCTTCGGGCGTGAGCTCCTGGATCAGAGCGGTAATCGTAGGCCAAAACATCCAAAAGCCCGCGGCGACCAGCGTGTTCATCAAATAGAGTTGCCACACATGTACCCGATGACGAAAAGCCAGGATAGCCACGGTCACAATGATCACTGCGCGCACAGCATCGAGCCACATGACCAGAACGCGCCGATCCTCGCGATCGATAAGGACGCCGGTGAAGGGAAGCATCAGCATGGCGGGAATGGTCTGTAGCACGGCAAACGTCCCCAGAGCCATTTCCGAATGCGTAGCTTCAAGGATGTACCAAGCCACGGCTGCAGAGTTCATCCCACTGCCAAGCATGGAAATGACATTGGCAGCAAAAACGAAACGCAGCGGTCGCTGGCCGAGGATGCTACGCATACCTTACTTTAGCCGAAGTGGAAAACTACAGAGTGGAGAACTACAGATGTGTGCAGGCCTGCCTGATGTCTCAGGCCATTCAGCAGGAGCGCATTTGGTTTCTTTCTTAGGGCCGGACGCTATCGGTAACGGTGACCGCACTTGGGGCGGAACCCGCCGGAAACGTTGCCCCAGCAACGGGAGTAAGCATTCCGCTTGCTTTATTTACAGAGTAACCAGAAATACTGTTCGCCGAATTGTTTGCAACGTACAAGAAGCTGCCAGAAAGATCAAAACTCAATGAGAACGGCGCAGAGACGCCGCCAAAAGGCGAAGTGGGCAATTGCTTCAAGGCGCCTGTATCTGCATTCAAGCTGTAACCGACGAGTTCGCTTGGTTTCTGATCCCCCACATAAATGCGTTTCCCGGAGGGATCAGACGCCACAGCATAAGGGTTCTGGAGACCGGAGGAAGGCGAGACGGCGGCTTGCGTAAGAGAGCCGGTTGCGCCGTCGATTGCGAAGACATAAACATCGGAAGAAAGAGAGTCACTCACCGAAAGATATCTTCCAGTTGGATCGACACTAACAGAGTCCGGAAAACCACCGGTAGAAATGGAACCAAGATTGGTTAAAGATCCCGTATCCGCGTCAATCGAGTAGGCGCTCACGTTGTTCGAGTCCGCACTGGCGACGTAGAGCACCTTGCCGCGTGGGTCGATCGTCAAAGCCAGCGGATCAGTGAAACCAGTGGAGATGGGAAAGCCGGCGAGAGCAATCAAAGCCCCTGAAGAGGAAACCGAAAATCCAGAAATCGTATTGTCGAGATTGTTGCAGGCATAAACAAAATGCGCGCCAGCATCCACCGCCACCGAAGTCGGTTGCTTTCCCGCCGAGAAAGGCGAGCCCGGAGCTGGCTTAACAGCGCCACTAGTGGCGTTGACGGTGAAAGATGAGATGGTTGACCCTCCCGCATTGCCCGTAAACACGAACCTCCCCGCCGCATCCGAGGAAATCGTATCTGGAGAAGGACCCGTAGCAAAAGGAGATCCCGAAATCGGGGTGAGTGCTCCAGAATTTCGTGCAATGCTGAAGGCGGAAATATTGTCGGAGCCAGCGTTGGCAGCATAAACGGATTTAGGCAAATAAGTCGCAGGGCTCTTGCCGGAGACGATCGTCATGGAAATGGCGAAGCCGCGTGAGCGAACTGTGTTTCCCGCGACCAATGCTCCACTGGTCGCATTGATGCTAAATATGGCAACCTCGTCGCTATCGTGATTCATGGCATACAAAGTATTTCCCGAAGGGTCAATCGCCAAGCCGAGTGAGCCTGAAGTGCCTGCCGCAAACGGCGACCCCGCAATGGCAGTCAGGAAACCGGTGGAGGAATCTATCGCGAAAGCGGAAATTGTCCGGTCGTAGGAATTTGCCACATACAAGTACTGCCCGTTTGGGCTGACGTTAACTGCATAAGGGCCGCCTCCGGTCGCAAAGGGCGAGCCGGGAACCTGGCTCAATGCTCCGGTGGTTGAGTTGATCGCGAAGACACTCAGATTTGCTCCGTTGACATTCGGGACGAAAAGGAAGTGGCCAGCCGGATCAATAGCTGCGGCAAAGGGGTTCTGCGAATTTGTTTGGAATGGCGAACCAGTTACAGCGGTCAACGCTCCGGTTGTGGAATTAAGAGTGAGAGCCGTGATTTCGTCGTTGTTCACATCGGCCGCATAAACGAAACGTCCAGAGGGATGGATCGCAACAGCCCACGGTGAACCGGCAGAAGCGAAACCGGCGGTAGATAATGCACCGGTCTGACCATTAATGCGGAAGCTCTGCACCGAACTTCCATTAGCTGTGACCAGAAAATGTCCAGAAGGATCGACCGCCAACTGGATTGCGGACCCGGAAGGCAAGTCCGACAACGAACTCAACTGACCGGTTTCGGAGCTTACCTCATATCCCGTTAGTCCGGGAGACCCGTTGCCGCCTACATATAGAAATTTCTGGGAAGGGGTCAACGCCAACGAAAGAGGACTCGAACCCGCCACGTAGGCATAGTCGCGTGCGCGCAGCATCCCGCCGTCTATCTCGAAAACTGAGACGGTCCCATCCTGGTTGTTGGCTACGTATGCAAAGCGGGAGATTAGTGGGGCGCTTCCCCCGAAAAGCGGCAGAAACGTTCCGAGGATTAAAGCTATCGCGCACACTGCGACCAGTTGCTTGATTGAGGCACTCATTAGCTCAACTCCCGAGGGATGAAACAGGGGGAAAGAATCTGGAAACAACGCCTGCAGGATAGCGTAGAACGCATCCGGCAACAAGAGAAAAATGCCTCAGCGAGACTGGGGATGAAGAAATCCTGGGACCAAGATTTTCGCCTCCTCGCGGATTCTTTCCCACGCGCGTTCAACATGCCTTAGCTCAGTGTGAGTCTGCCCGATGCACAGGCGGAGCGTCAGCTTCCCATTCAACTTGGTGTGCGTAAGAAAGAGATCGCCGCTGCCGTTGAGGCGACCCATAATGGTTTGATTCGCGACATCGCCGCCTTTGTGGCGGAAGCAAACCAGATTGAGCGGGACCGGCGCAGCCACTTCGAAATCGTTGTCGTTGCGCACCCACTCCGCGAATTGCTGCGCGAGTTCCACGTGGCGCCGAATGTGATACTGCAATCCTTCCACTCCGTAGTGGCGGATGACAAACCATAACTTGAGCGAACGGAATCGCCGCCCAAGTTGAATGTGCCAGTCGCGGTAATCGATCACGGCTCCCGATTCTGTAGCTTGATTGCGCAAGTACTCCGGCAAAATACTCAGCGTCTGAATCAGCGCTTTGCGATCAGCCACCCAGAAGCAGTTGCAGTCGAAATTCGTAAACATCCATTTATGAGGATTGAAATTGTAGCTATCGGCATGTTCGACTCCATTTTGAAAATGGCGGAATTCCGGGCAGAGCGCGGCCGTACCAGACATCGCGGCATCCACGTGCAGCCAGAGATTGTGCTGCTGCGCAACGCGGCCGACCTCAGCGATCGGATCCATCGCATTCGACGATGTGGTGCCGACGGTGGCGCACACAAAGCAAGGAACAAGCCCGGCTTGCTTGTCGGCCTCGATCTGACGGGCCAGCGCCTCCGGTCGCATCGCAAACTTGTCATCAACCTCAGTCAGGCGCAAATTCGAGACGCCAATGCCGGCGATCATCGCAGCCTTTTGCAGAGACGAATGTGTCTGCGTAGAAGCGTAAGCGACGAGTCGGCCATCGCATCCTCTGTGATTGCTGGCGTAGTTTGTGGCGCGCTCGCGCGCGGCCAGAAGCGCACAGAGCGCCGCGCTTGAAGCAGTGTCCTGAATCACTCCGCCGCCAGTTCCCGAGGACAGAAACTTTTCCGGTAAGCCGAGCATCCCCACCAGCCAGTCGAGAACGTGAGTCTCAAGTTCCGTGCACACCGGGCTGGTGGACCACAACATGCCCTGCACTCCCAGACCAGACGAGAGAAGATCACCAAGAATTCCCGGACCGGACGCGTTGCAGGGAAAGTAAGCGAAGAAGTTTGGCGACTGCCAGTGCGTCACGCCGGGCAGGATTATTTTTTCCACGTCTCGCAGCAACGCATCGAAAGCCTCTCCTTTTTGCGGCGGTTCTCCGGGAAGGCGTGCCCGCACTTCACCCGGTTTCACCTGCGAGAGAACGGGAAACGACTCGATTCGAGCATGGTAATCGGCGATCCAATCGATCATGGCATGGCCATAACGGCGGAATTCCTCGGGCGTCATGTGGAAAGATTCTTCTTCAGACACGTTGCGTGACCTCTGGGATGGAACCAAAACAGATCGTAGCAGAGCCGCAGGAACGAATACCGATCAAGTTAAGCGCCCGAAATACAGACGAGTCTTATATTCGAACGTCGCCCGACCCGCAATTGCGTGAGCATCGAAGATTTTCCTTAAATCGCGCAACATATCAGCATGCTTCGGGTGCTCCGGCCCGGGCGCATACGACGACGACAGCAGGCGGCCCTCGATTCCTTCATAGTCGAACTCCTGCCGCATATCAAATGTCCGTTCCTTATAAGGAGCAGGATCGAAAAACTCATTAATTTCGGCAGTCGTTCGTTCGTGGCGAATCTCTTGATAGTCTGTCCCATAACCTAGCAATAACCGTTCGTAGTCTCGCAAGAATGGGGTTGAGTCTGTCATGCGCTCGTTCCACAGCAAAACCAGCCAGCCGCCTGGTTTCAAAATCCGTACAAATTCTTGCCTTGACCGCTGGCGGTCAAACCAGTGAGCCGCCTGCGCCGCGGTAACAAAGTCGCAACTCTGATCATTCAACGTTGTCGCCTCCGCCGATCCGGCGACGCTTCTTAAATTTGGAAACGCTGCCAGCAGCCTCTGGCCCGCGGCCCGCATCTCCACGTTCGGCTCAACTCCGAAAACCGGATTGCCGTTCTCCAGCAGCATGCGCGTCCAAAGGCCGGTGCCGGAGGCAATGTCGGCGATAACGTGATCGGGAGCAAGTGCGCACTCGTACTTCAGCGCGGCCAGCGCCTCGGCCGGATATCCCGGCCGGTAAAGCACATAGTTTTCTACACGATCGGAGAATCGGCTGGTAGCGTTGGAAGCAGGCATAAAGACCAAACATGGCAAGTTTTTTCATCTTGCCAGATGTCCATTTTAATAGCAGGATAACAATATTGTCCTTCCCCGTTTTTCGGCACGAGACATCCCAACAAGAACCACAAAACAAAAGAGGAGTCCTTCTGGCTGAGCCATTGAGTGGGTTACCATTCCAACTGAGCCAGAAAAGTTTCAAAGCATGAGAGTTGTCATCAAAGTCGGCACAAGTCTGATCGCCCCCGGCGGGCAAATCGACGCCAATCTGTTGCGCGCCATGGTCGATCAGTTCGACCTTAACAGGAACGAGTACCTGATCGTCACCTCCGGCGCCATCGCCGCTGGCATGTCGGGGTTGGGACTAGGCAAGCGCCCCAGTGGCGTTCCGGGCATGCAGGCCTGCGCGGCCGTCGGACAAAGCAAACTCATGCACACTTACGAGCGCTTGTTTTTCGGCAAGAAAGTTGTGGCGCAGCTTTTGCTCTCCAGCGACGACTTTACATCGCCAATCCGCTATCGCAACCTGCAGAATGCGCTGGCCGAGCTGCTCTCAATGGGGGTGGTGCCCATCGTGAATGAAAATGACAGCGTCTCGGTGCGCGAACTCGTGGGCGCCTTCGGTGACAATGACGAACTGAGTTCGCTGTTGGCTACGGCAGTGAAAGCCGATTGGCTCTTGTTGCTCACCGACGTTGACGGCTTCTACATGCCAAATGGGCGCAAGAAGCCGAAACTGGTGCGAGTGGTGCGTAAGCTGACTCCCGCGCTGGAAGCCCAATGCAACGGCAAAAGCACTCTGGGTCGCGGGGGGATGATTTCCAAACTGCGCGCCGCGAAGCTGGCCAGCGAAGCCGGCGTGCATGTGGCCATCGTAAATGGCCGGCATCCGCAGGGAATTGCCTTGGCCATGGAGCGCAGGATTGGAACCTACTTTCCTCCCTCGCAAGGAAGAGACTGATGGCGACCACTGTAGCCAACTCGGCCTCCACGCAGGAAAAGCTTCTGCGCGCCCGCGAAGCATCTGCCAAACTTGCCTTGCTCTCGACCTCTGAGAAAAACGCGTTGCTTTTGTCGATTGCCGATGCACTCGAAGCTCACGCTGAGTCGATCCTCGCAGCGAACCAAGAGGACCTGGACAGTTCAGGCCTGGAAGGCGCAATGCGTGACCGTCTTTTGCTGACCACGGCCCGAATCAAAGAAATGGCGCAAGGTGTCCGCGATGTTGCAGCGCTCGCCGATCCAATTGGCGAAACTCTGGCCGAGTGGACCCACCCCAAAGGAATGCAGATCCGCAAAGTGCGTGTGCCGCTTGGTGTGGTCGGTATTATTTATGAATCGCGTCCGAATGTTACGGTCGACACGGCTGTACTCGCCCTGAAAACCGGTAACGCCATCGTATTGCGCGGCGGCAAAGAGGCAGCCCACAGCAATCAGCGGTTGGTAGAAATTATGGCCGCTGTCCCGGGCATTCCAGAAGGAGCCATCGAGCTACTGGATTCCAACACGCGCCAATCGGTGCACGACTTGATAAAAGCGCGCGGTTTAGTCGACGTCATCATCCCTCGCGGCGGAGCCGGTCTGATCGCGTTTGTCACCGAGAACTCGATCGTGCCCGTAATCGAAACCGGAGCAGGGAACTGTCACATCTTCGTGGACGAGTCGGCCGATTTCGAAATGGCCGATGCCATCGTGATCAATGCGAAAACGCAGCGGCCGTCGGTTTGCAATGCCGCAGAGAAACTATTGGTGCATGAAACAATCGCTGCCGAATACATTCCACGAATTGTAAAAAAACTGATCGATGCAGGCGTGGAACTTCGGGGCGATGCAAGATCCCGCAGCCTGGCCGGAGAAGACAATCTCAGTGCTACCTCCGAGCAGGATTGGTACGAGGAGTACTTGCGATTGTGTATGGCCGTACGTGTGGTTGCGAGCGTTGACGACGCCATTTCCCATATCAACCGATATTCCACCAAGCACTCGGATTCAATCGTCACCCGCAACGAAGCCAACGCTAGAACCTTTCTTAAAACAGTGGATTCCGCCGCAGTCTATTGGAACGCCTCAACGCGTTTTACCGACGGCGCAGAATTCGGCTTCGGCGCCGAGATGGGCATCAGCACACAGAAACTGCACTGCCGCGGACCGTTCGCGCTCGCCGAGCTGACTTCTTCCAAGTACCAAATTATCGGGACAGGGCAAGTACGCTGATTGGTGCGACACCCTAGTTGACCTATAAATGGCTGCGGTCGGGGGCCTAGTAATGTGGGTTGCAGGACTCATCTGTTATTTGATCTCGCACTCTATACGCTCACATCACCCCTTATAGCCATGCACACCGTCTCCCTCGCCGCAGCCAGAGTCTATTACAACCAATTGGTGAGCGTCAGCACGTGAGACAGGTCTTTGGCTTGGTAATGTTACAAATCTGAGGACAATCGGTTGGCCCCGCTCCGGTCAGGCCCCCGGCCATCGCCTGCAGCTTGGGCTCGTCGAGATCCCTCAA
>Ga0116125_1000460_pt1 | contig 19234 bp, 16 predicted proteins | sample June2015DPH_16_1_2_FD_89729 | JGI IMG/M metagenome (GOLD analysis project Ga0116125, IMG submission 89729) | Peatland microbial communities from SPRUCE experiment site at the Marcell Experimental Forest, Minnesota, USA - June2015DPH_16_10 | ecosystem: Environmental > Terrestrial > Soil >...
ACCTTTCAGTCGCTGGCGATCAGGGGCTTGCCAAAGTGCATTGGCTTGCTCTGCCGTTAACCAATTTCCGAGGCGAATGCCCAGCTTCTTCACCCCTTTGACGCGACGAATACCGGCTGCCAAATCGGCGCTGAGAAGACCGCAATCGGAAGCTTCGTATGCCAGGCGACGCACGGCGCCTAGCCGTAGGTTGATTGTGCCCGGGCGAAGTACGGTCCGGTTCGCCCACGAGAGAAAAGCGTCGCTGGCCATCGCCGTGATTATGATGGCCCCCCATAGGTGTTGAAAATACTGGCTACTTCTTACGAGCCGGAAGTCTCTTCAAGGAGATCATCCGCTGATGTCTCCGAAGCCCGTTTAAGGATAGCTTCCGAGTAGCCGACCAACCGGCAACTATCGCGTGGTGGCTCAAATCAAAGAATGTCGAGCACCGCGACTATGAGAAGTCGGTCATCGGTAATGGGGGCTGGCTACTGGGAAATCGATGTGGTCTCAGCGTTCCACAAACTTCCACCATTTAAATCCGTAACGCTTCGCAGGCTTACTCTGAATGGCAGTTGTTCCGGCTCCTTGGCGAGCCACGATTTCCTCTATTCCAACAACGCTCTGAATCGTGGTGACAACGCCCAGTCCTCCGGCGCGGAGAAATATGATCGGTATGTACTCGCCTGCCGTGGCTCGATGCACCACCGGATCCCGGTTCCAAATCTCAGTTTGAAATGGTTGCGATTCGATGATCTGAGGCAGCGCTTTACCGTGACCAACATGGATCGCAGCTACATGGGCCTTCAAAGTGTCGTCCTTGCCCGAGGACCATGTAGCTGCCAATTCGCCATGGCCGCGAGCGATCAAATAGGGGTAGTAGGAAACCTCATCTCTTTCCACGATATGCCAGTTTGTCCAGGTCTCGCCCTGATTCGGTGATCGCGCCAGCCACAGGCCCTTTTGGGAGCCCCAAAGAGAGTAGAGGGCCCCGTCCCCATCCCAGGCGAGCGGCTCCACCCAGCGTGGGGTTCTTTTGTCGTCGTCAGGACTCCAATCGCGATCGCCCGGTGCAGGGTGCTTCTGCCATGACTTGCCTCCATCTCGGCTGACGGCAATCAGGTCGACGCCCGGCGTGAATTTATTGCCCGACGCGGACCGCGGAGTGATACGAACTGCGATTTCGCTATGCGGCCCTAAGGCAAGATGGCTTGAGCCTCCCTGGTCGTTGATCCGGGGCCGTTCCTTCCAACTGATCCCACGATCCTGGCTGACCTCATAACGGACGCCGTTTCCGTCATTCCAAATCACATGAGCGGTTCCATCCAGCGCGACTCCAATCCAGGGGCGATCGTCAAACCGGTCTTCTGACAGAACTTTCCACGTCCATGTCGCTCCTGCGTTCTTGCTGGCGCCGACCGCGATGCGAGTACCCTCGTGCTTCTTGCCATCGAAGGTCATTGCCACAAAGTAGACAGTGTCATCAGGGCCGACCGCCAGATCCACGTCGGAGTCGCCAATAGCACCATCCGTTTCCCTGCCGACGTTCACGCTCTCCCAGGTGGCGCCATGGTCGCGGCTCCGCCACAGGCCAGGGCTCTGTTCGGCGTTGTTGTCGTAGCCACTCACGAAGAGCGTGCCGTCACTCAGTTCGACGACCATCGGCTCGCGGGCGAGCCGGTCGAGATGTTCTACGCCCTCGGTTGCGACAAGCGTTTTCGAGGTTTCTCGTTTATCCGTGGGGCGCTGCTTTTTCGATCCAAGTGCGTGGCTGCCGAATGCAGCAACGACGCATGCGACCATAGCAATCAGCGGCAGCCTGGAGACAGCCGCCGTCAACAGTGGCGTCCCCCGGCGGGCGTCCGGTCTCGAAGGTGTGTTGATCTCAATCATTCGCAGACCCTCCACGCTGAGATGGTCATTCGGGCACAGACTTAGTCCAACCCGGAGTGCCCGGTTTCATTTCGGAGAAGTATAAGCCACAGGTGGCGTGGACAAGTGAAATCTCCGGAGGCGGCCTTGGCTTTGTGTTGAAGTTCTCGGATGAGCGGAGAACGGACCATTTCGAAGGCCAAGAGACGTAGTCGGGCAGAGGTTCAGAAATTGGTGGAGGAGTTTCGGCGAAGCGAGATGCGACGAATCGATTTTTGCCGTGAAAAGGGTTTGAGTGTGAGCACCCTGGCTCGCCATCTGCGAAAGTCGAAGAAGCAAGACCGGCCCTACAAAAGCCGGATCATGACGATAAGCAACTTGGTTCCAGTGAAGATCGCAAAAGACAAACGCTCATTGCGCAAATCGGATTCCCGACTGGCTGTCGTACTCTCGGGTGGACGCCGAGTAGAAGTGCAAGCCAATTTCGACGTCCCCACCTTAGGCCGTTTGCTCATCGCGCTGGAGCGCGTATAACCAGTGTTCGGAATTGGCAGGGCCACGCGCATCTATCTTGCCGCCGGTGCGACCGACATGCGCAAGGGCTTTGAAGGACTTTACGGGCTGGTTCGCGACCGCTTGTTGTGCGAGCCACTCAGTGGGCATCTTTTCGTGTTTTGCAACTCGCAGCGCAATCGGCTGAAGGTCCTCGTCTGGGACGGCACCGGACTCTGGGTCTGCGCCAAGAGATTGGAGAAGGGGCGTTTCAGTTGGCCCCAATCGGGCGATGCCCACAGCAAAGTCACTCTAACCCAAGAAGAGCTAGCGCTTCTCTTAGGCGGAGTTGAGCTAGCTGAGACGAAGAGCAAGCAATGGTATCGAAAATCCCGTCAGAAGATCATGCCACATCAGAAACTGCTTGTAGGCACGGAGCCGAGTCTGCTAATCAGTAGCGTATTGTGTCTGGCCCAAGAGCAACGCGGTTCACTTTTCGCTCCCCACAAGAATGTCGATTCGGTTCCCACACATACCTTCGTGTGCCGCTCCGAGCCATTCGTTATCTCACGGCCGAACTCCATTCAACTCTAGATTGACTACGAAAACTCTCAGCCAGTCTCCAGGTTTTGAGTCATAAGGAGTCTCATGACAATTCTGATCGGATGCCCCAGGAAATCCGCATCTCCGATGCCCAATGGATTGCCTTTCGCGCTGTTGCTTCTATGTCTGATGTCCTCATGTGGATCGAACATAGTACCCGTCTACACCGCAACGCCGAGCACAGGGCCCATCACACCCAGCTCGGTTCAATTGTCGCTGACCTCGTTGTCTCCTAGTCAAGTCCAATATCCGGCAAGCGAAAATCTCACTTTGAACGTGGCGGGAACCGGTTTTACTAACCAGTCTAGTGTGGTCTTTAACGGGACACAATTGACGACGACGGAAGATAGCGACACTCAACTATCGGCAATCTTGCCTCCATCGCTGATCTCAAAACCCGGCTCTTTCGCGCTTTACGTCTGGGACACTAGCGATCATAGCGACAAATCCAACTCGATCTCGCTCGCCGTGCTCCAGCCGCCGAGTTTCACCCTCAGTGTCTCGCCCGCAAGCCTTAGCATCAACCAGTGGGTGGGCGGACAGGTCGCCGTCGCGGTTGTCCCGCAGAACGGATTTTCCGGAAAGGTGTCCTTGTTTGTCTCGGGACTGCCCGCCGCCGTTGTTGCATCCTTTGTCCCGTCGACGACTGGCAACTCGACCCTGATCGTTCAACCTACAGACGACCTGCATCCGGGGATCGCAACGCTCACGATCACGGGTTTTTCGGGCAGTATGACTGCAATTGCGACTATTTCTCTGTCATCTGCCGAATTACCGGTAATTCGGGATGAAAATGGGTACTGCGGCGCCAGCGGTAACTGGACCGGCACGCGCTTCGATGCATCCTCAGAGTTGCCCAGGATTTGCGTTTACACCGCCCTGGCAGCCACTCCGAGCTCCGGCCCGGTGACCTCTCTTTCCGCGGGAGCCAATCTGCACGCCGCCCTCAGTGCTGCGAATTGCGGCGACACCATCGAACTCGAAGCGGGTGCTTCGTTTCCTCTCCGCTCCACAGCGCTGCCGTCGAAAGGCTGCGATGACCAGCACTGGATCACGGTAAGAACGAGCGCGCCCGATTCTTCGCTTCCGCCGGAGCACGTCCGCGCCAACCCGAGCTATGCCGGAGTTCCCAGCCTGCCTTCGAGGCCGCCCTTCGACGGTGGCAGCGGGAATGTTATGGCGCAAATCCTCACCTCCCCGGCCAGCCCTCTGATTCCAGGAGACCACTACCGCTTTATCGGAATCGAGATCACCAGGCCTGTCGACGGAAAATGGTACAACGAGCTTGTCCATACGCAGACGCCTTACGTTCTGTTTGACCGCTGCTGGATCCACGGCGATGCCCTGGACGACACGACGCACCTGGTGCAGGCGGGGCCGGGCTCCCTCTACGTGGGCGTGATCGATTCCTATCTTAACGATGCCCACTGCGCGAAAGCCTGCACCGACTCCCAGGCCATCAGCGCGCATGACGGCGGCGCAGCCATCAAGGTAGTAAACAACTTCCTGGAGGCTGCCGGCGAGAACATCCTCTTTGGAGGGAGCGAGGCCACATCCGTAACCACCGACATCGAGATCCGGCTGAATCATTTCTTCAAACCCATGAGCTGGAACCCCGACGCCCCGACTTTCCTCGGAACAAAATTCATTGTGAAGAACAACCTGGAGTTCAAAGAGGGGCAGCGGGCTCTAGTCGAGGGCAACATCTTGGAAAACGCATGGGGAGGATACAGCCAGCGCGGCCTGAACATACTGCTGGGCGCAAAGAACCAGGAGGGCAAGGGCGACACGAACCTTTGCCCGATCTGCTTCGTCGCCAATGTGACGCTGCGCTTCAACTACGTAAGACAAGGCTCAGGAGCGATGGCGATCGCAGATGGAGAGACCGCCGACGGAGGCTGGGCGGCGGGAACCTATGACCTCAGCCTGCACGACATGATTTTCGATGCAATGCAATACCGCAAGTGTTACGTATGCGGCGATTTCCTGTCCGAGATCGGAAGCGGCTATAGCGCAACTTCGCCGCCGCCGACCACGCTGAATAACGTCTCGATCAATCATCTCACAGTGGTCAACGCCGGATTTCTCGCCGCGGCCGGGAAGTCGACCGGGTTTATGGAGATGAGCGGCCCTCCCTCTGGAAACCCAACCAACACCGCGCAAATCATGAACCTGTCCTGGACCAACTCAATTATCGACGCCGGAAACAGCGGGGCGTATCCGGACGGCGGGGGTGCCAGCAACTGCTCGGTTGGGGAAAAAACGGTAGCCAACAAAATTGCGGCGTGCTGGGCGGGCGCCAGTTCTCTTACGGGGAATGTGCTGGTGACCGACTATGCTACGCAAACACTGATTTTTCCCGCAGGAAACCAGACCTCGCCCACTTGGAGCCAAGTCGGCTTTCTCGATTTCAACGCGGGTGACGGCGGAAACTATCTTCTCGCACCGACCAGTCCTTACAAAGGGTCCGCAACCGACGGAACTGATCCTGGAGCTGACGTTGTCGCCGTCATGGCTCCTGTTCCTGCAATCGAGTAATGGTGAAGGAGTGGAGGAATGCCTAGACGGAGAAACATCATGACTTTGTCGTACGCATTTGCGTTGATCGTCGCGCTTCAAGTCCCATCGTTCGCCCAAAACCAATTCGTTGAACCGGTTCCGCCCCTAAAAGGCCCCGGATTCACTGTAGGAGTCGGATACGAGTATTTGGCGATGCAGGGTTCGTCATCACACAGCATTCCGCTCAACGGTTTGAATGCCAACGGAGTGATGGAATTCAATCGAAGATGGGCATTAACCACCGATCTCAGCTATGTCCGCGCTTCGAACATCATGGGCACCGGGCAAGAGGGGTACGTGCTAAACCTCCTGGCGGGGCCGGAGCTATGTCTGAAAGAGCACAGAAACGGTTGGTTCTTTGTTCACGCGCTCGGCGGAAGCGCCCTTGTCAATAGCGCCGCTCCAACAAATGATGGTTATCTCCGCGGCTGGGTGGCTCGTCCTTCGTTCGGTGCGGGCGGAGGAATGGAAAAATCTCTCCGAGGGCCATTCGGAATTCGTGTGTACGGAGACTACGTTCGTACAGCGTTCGCGAATTCTCTCGCCACTGTGGAACCGAAAAACAATTTTCGCTCTGTCGTCAGCTTCGTCTTTCGGATGCCGTTCGAAGGCCCACGATAGTGCTGGAGTAAGAAGCCGTTTAGCCAACCGACTTCGCGCACCCTGCCTAGGCATTCGCACGATTGTTTTGGACCTACCACATCAAGGATTAAGAAAGAATCTTCCAGCATTGCAAGGTTGCTCCTCTCCCAAGAGGGGCTCTCTAGCCTTCGCTTTGTTTCTTCTATATTCGTCGATTCCCAGGCTGCTGAAACGCAAGGTCAGGAGAGGGAGTCGACCAAAAAACTTGGTAAGCGCTTGGTTGCATGGGAGAACATTTGTTAGGCGGTGCGGATAGGAGTTTCGGAAACGATAAGGGGCCGCGTCTCCGTCTTTCGGCTGGCTACGCGATTAGATAGCGAATGGAGTTAGAGCGCAGAACTGCAGATGGGCAAGTTTGGGCTTTCGTATCGCCAATTTGGGAAGCTTCTTTCCAAATTGGCGATATCGTCTTCGCATGCACTGTTCGTGCGGCCCAACCACACATGGTTGCTTGAGATCCCGACTCATCTCTCCGACTACTGCGGAACCCCACAGTTATGTTTTTTTCTACGCCCGGCAACAACCCCATCATCCTAGAACGCAAGTCTTTAATGCGAGTTGCAGATCAAGAATTTGATCGGTGTCTGTAGATGCTCTAGAGACGCGACAAGAAGTTTCTCATCTCCATTGCTGCGGCGGAAAGATAAGGGCTGCCAATTACGTCCTTCGCTTTTGTGCGTGGTGCGCAACGTGCTACACAACTCACGGTCGAAGCAGCCAACCAATTGGTTGACATCGATTGTAAGAGTCTAGGAGACAAAAACGATGCGCCATGTGACTCTGCCTGGGTTGCTCCTTGTATTTGTTGGCCTGCTTTCGTCTTTGGGGCAGACAGCCGCCGCTCAGTCGGCAGTAGAAAACTCTGCTTCTAGATCGGCTGTACCTCTTTTCGTAAAGATCAGCAGTGTCTTGTTTGAGCTTAATGGCACACCTGCATCCGGCTCACAGAGGCTGACTTTCTCGCTCTACGGACAGCAAACGGGAGGATCGGCTCTTTGGGCCGAGACGCAAACTGTCCTTCCGAACACCGGAGGCAATTTTACGGTGCTGTTGGGATCGGCAAGCTCGCTGGGAATTCCTGCGTCCACATTTGCTACCGGCGAACCCAGATGGATCGGAATAACCCCGAATGATGGAGTCGAACGTCCCAGGGTTGCTCTCGTCAGTGTGCCGTACGCCCTGAAAGCTATCGATGCGGATACGCTTGGGGGTATGGGACCCGAGCAGTTCGTGTCGGTTCAACAGTTAGGTTCGATACTGAGCGGCCTGAAATTTCCTTATCCAGTAGGACCTGTTTTGGTGGCTCCAATTGCTGCTGCTTCCTGGCGCATGCCATCATTCGAGGCTACGTCGCCGGTGGGGCCTTCATTTGTATCGAATGCGGCCAGCGGGCCACCGCTGCAAGTCGTGTCCACGTCGATGGTTTCCAACTTCAACGCAGATCTTCTGCATGGCCTCACCGATGCTGCCTTTGCAAAGATTAGCCAGGGCAATTTGTTTTTGCAGATGCAGAGCTTCGGAGGCGGCGCAGACCTTCCGGCAAGCAGTCCCGAGACGAATGCTCCGAATCTCATGGACTCGGCGCCGCTGAACTTCGACTCCTCGCTGACCGATCCTCAGACTCACGCCCAGTCGACGCAGCGTTTGAGTTGGATATCCGAGCCCACATCGGGACCTGACGGCAGCCCCGGCGCGAAATTATCTCTCTTCTTCAGCACGAATGGATCGCAGCCAGCTCCGACCGGACTTTCTATAAACGCCGACGGCACAATCAACTTTTCACCGGCCCAGCAATTACTGATGGGCGGAACGGAATCGACGGGCTCTTCCATCGGCGGCACCGGACCGGAGCCGGGAAACCCGAACAACCCGGTCGCGAACACTGCGGCCTACAACTGGACTGACAAACCCCAATCAGGGATCCAAGTCGGACCCAATTCCGTAACATTGATCCCGTGCCCACGCGGAGTAAACGGCGTCGATCTTTGGCACTACCTCTACATTACTGGAACGGGAACCCCTGAGGTTGTGCTGATTACAGGCGGAAGTTGCGTTTCGCGAGCATCGGGAGGAACGATAGAATTCACGGCTGCGTATGCGCATCCATCCGGATACTCCATTGGCACCGCTACGGATGGAATTCAAGAAGCCGTGATCGATGCGGATATGACTCGCACGAGTGGGGCGGTGTCTCGTCAGGTTATGATTGACCCAGGCTCCCATACTCTGCGGGCAAGAGTTTCAATCCGCAGTTCATCGATCACCGTCAACTCATCTGGCGCAACCCTGATCTGTGCAATGAGCGACACTTGCATCATGGCTGGCGATCCCGCCAACGGCGATCAATTTCAGAGCATTGTTTTACAAGGACTGAATGTCGCACCTGGGATCGTGGGCGGAATATGGCCAGCGATTGAAGATAATTCGCAAGGCGCGACAATTTCGAGCGTGTCTCCCCAAAACAGTTCCGTGAGTGGCGCAAGCTTCGGATCGCTTGTGCAGATTGACAACGATCAGGCTTCCACTATCGAACACCTCACGACAACGACGAGCTACACATGGGGGCGCTGTGACACGACCTTTTGTTCTGTCGCAATTCTCGGCCCCGGACCTTTCTCCCGCAACGCGGGCGTGCTTCACGTCAACAACTCTAACATCAGCTTGCAGTGCACGGGCAACGGAATCGACAATCAGGATGGCAACACACTCAACGTCAATAACACTATCGTGCAGGGTGCAGCACAATTCGGAATAAGGGCAGCAACAGTGTACCAGCAGAACACGGTTACTTTAAGCGGCGTATACGGCGAACAAGATGGAACCTGTAATCCATTGGGTACTGGAACGGCAGGTCTAATCGTCGAAGGCGGAACAGCAAATGAAATTGGCTCTAATCCCGCGGGGGCTTGGCCGGTGTTCGCGAATACTGGCTATATAGTCGACTGGTACTACATCGTAGCTCACAGTAGCGAATACGGTACTTCTCCTATCCTTATGGCTGGTTACGCACAAACGAGCGGGGTAGGACCTGTCAACGTCGCCTGGAACCAAATTGGATACGTCGGCACCATTACTTATGATGTACTTCGCCAAACAGATAACGGGCAGCTTAACCAGACAGCTCCCAATGGTACTGGCGCATACGCTGTAGCAACGGGGCTAGCTGCAACTAGTGTTTGCAAAAATAATGTGTGCTCGTTCTTGGATCACGCCGAATCAGTTCCTTCGACATACACGGTGGAGACTAACACGGTTTATTGGCCTTCGTTGAGACTTTGGCCTGGAAATATAGTCCTGACCCAACCGTACGACGTCCTCAACAGCGGCGGGGGGGGGCAAACTACGTTGTCGGCGGACATCATAACTCCGGGTGGTATCGTGCAATCGGCTGGCATTACCTATCCTTCCGTGCAAGCCCAGCAATGCAACCCAGCGGATGGCTGGTCGCCAGTCTGGGTGGAGTGCGCAGCCGGTACTTCGGCCGGTAATAACAATCCCTCTGTAGGTGCCCAGGTAGTGCAACTGACCGGCACAGGAGGATCGCCGGGAGGATTCAAAGGGCGCTTAATCTACACCATTTCCCCTGCGTCCCCCGGAACAAACGCCACGCACGTGATTACTTTGGCAGACTCGAATGCCACGAAAACGCTCTCCACACAACCGGGAGTTAGCCCGTCCTGGGACACCAATGACAGTTACATCGGATTCGACGCCCCGACCAACGGTACGCAAACACAGGTCGCTTTCGGCGCATCGGTGGCAATTTCGAATTACATTGCCAACACCGGCGACAATACAAATTATCTTGAACGACTCACTGCCACGGGCAAAGTGTTTAGGGTTCCTTTGCAATTTGATTCAGTTCCCTATGCCCAACTGGCTACCCTGTCTAACGTAACGAACGGCAGCACGGTGTTCTGCATCGACTGCGTGAACGTAGCTGACGATGGGGCTGCTTTCGACAGTGATGCTGCGCCGGGGGGCCACGGAACGAGCGTACTCCGGGAGAACGGGCAATGGCGAGTTCATTGACGGAACAGCGGAAAGACATTGGACAAAGACATGTATTTCCCAATTTTCGCTTTGGCTGCGGTTAGGGAAGACAACCAGCCTGTTTACGGGTGGTTGCTGAAATTCTGACCGCCTACAAGCACAACGATCCGGGATATGATGAGGGTTGGGAGGCTGCTGGCTCAAGGCGGACCAATGGAGTCCAAATGAAATCCTTGTTAACTCTACTGCTGATGGGTGAGATGGCACTCGGACAGTCAATGAGCGTTCCCAAGAGCGAGGGCGGCAAGCACGAGCCGATTGACGTGCCAGCGATCCAAAAGACAAAGAAGGAATGCACGCACTGGGAGCACAATGCGCTCGTGATCCCCGAGCATCCCGTTTTCCCGTGCGACAAATACGAAGACGTGCCCTATTGAACGTGCGAGGACGGCGAACGCATTCTACTCGAATCGGTGAACCGAAAGCACCATTTTTGTCACAAACCTCCGACTGACTGATGTGCGGAAGTTCTACTGTCGCGCCCTGATGTGTCAAGCCTTCGCGTATTAGGCCACTTAAGTGTCTTTCGGTGGTTTCTCGGGGTCAGTTAGTGCGGAGACGGGTGCGGCGGGTTATCGAGTTATCGTCCCTCTGAGAGGGTCTCCAAGTTGCCAGTATCGTTGTTCATCTGCACTCCCTTCGAGAGTGAACCCTGCGTACCGCGAGTTCATGTCCTTGCAGTCATGCACTCGGTCTACTTTCTTGTACCGCTTCTCCGATTCGGCTTCAGATAACGAAATAGTTGATTCCCGATCAGTATGGCTAATCCTGGTTTGCAAGACCAGCATCAAGTCCAGCAGATAACCGAGTCCATGCATCCCAGGACCTTCGTTCATGAAGTCTCACTAATTTTGGGAAAGGAGAAACAGACTCTGCCGATACCTTCAGCGAGAGATCGACACAGTCGTGCAGAATTATTTCCTTCTCATCAAGCTGTTTGCGGGCTCCGCACAGAGCAGGCAAGACATCATCACTCGTCCCGGCGTTTTCGCCCGCCATAGCGAGGTACTTCCCGCTTCAAGACTGAGGGTCATGGTCCTCCTGTTCGCCTTTGCCCTTCCAGTGTGTGCTCAGGAATTCGTTCCCGAGCAGGTCGTTTTTCCCATCACGAATTTCGAGCCCGAGATTAAGTACCTGTCCCCTTTGTCTGTGCAATTCGGCACCGGGTTTTGCCTCGACCCGGACTGCCGCTTCGTCGGCACCAACTATCACGTCGCCAAAATCATGGGCAAGTACATCCGCATCAAGGGGGTGTTCTCTGCCCACCGCTACCTCGATTCCAGCCCGGACGACGCGGGCGCACAAGACATGAGTCTTCCTTGGGGCAGCTGGCTGAAGTGCACCCTCGCTCACGACTTGGCCATTTATGAGATGCGGCATTCGCTCAAGGGCTTCCATGGCATCGGCTTTGATGCCGCCGATTTGGAGAGCAGTCCTGAAGCCGACATCTATGCCTACCCGTTCAACTGGAACCCGAAGCGAGGGCTGGTTCACTGGCACGGTAAGTTCATAGGCAAAACATATCAAGGTTTGCTTGCTTTCAGCTACGAAGAAGGTCGCGTGCGCCCCGGCGCGAGCGGCGGCATTGTGGTTGACAGCAAGACAAAGAAGATCATCGGCATTCTGAACGCCGGGGGCGAGGGCAAGGATCGCATCGCGCTCGCGGTGCCGGTCAAGGAGCTTTCGGACTTTGTCGCGCGGGCGCAGCCTTACCTGCAGGCAACCCTTTTCCCGAAGACCGTTTTCGTCTCTCCGGTCGCCGCGGACCTCTACCCGCCGTATGTCTGGCCACGCGCCCAAGAAATATCGGAGCGCCACATGGAGTCGACCGACGTATTTAAGCTACGGCACACGGCGCGGCATCTCGCCGACTCGATGCGTAACTTCGTCGCGACCCAAACATTCACTTGGGGGCGTGACGACCGCGAACCGGACGCGACGGACGCATACGAGACATTCATCGTGGACGGCTGGCAGCGTTGGCGTCATTCGGGCGGAGAAAAATTCTATGATGAGATTCCTTTCCCACCATTGAGGGACTGGATAATCCCTGGGGCTGCGTGGTCTGAGCTTCCTCGAATGGTCGGGACGCAGCTTGGCATGAAAATCCACCCAGCGCCGGACGCTGTCGTGGGCGGTCGAACGGTCCATGTGTTTCAGTTTGCGGCTAAAGCCGAGGACGAAGTGTGCTCGTTTCGGTATATTGGCCTCTTGCGAAGCTCGACAAGATTCTACGACTGCAATGGCGAAGTCTGGATGGATGAGTCAGGGATGATCCTGCGGATTTCGGAGGCCATTGACCTTACGGGCCCGTCATACCACTATCGGGCAGTGATGACTTACGGCTGGCTGGAGAAAGACGGGACACAATACCTTGTCCCCGTCACCATTGCGGCGCAGGCCGAGCGCAAAAGTACGTATTGGTACCGGGGGCTTTTCACGGACTACGAGATGTTCGATGTAAAAGCCCGTGTGGTGTTACCGAGTGAACCGGAGCACACGCAAAAATCCGCGCTGCAAACCCCTCAATGAGCATTATCGCGCTGTTGCACCAAAACCCTTAACGTTATCTATGGGAGTCCATGGGCGAGATTCTCAGCACGGTTGAACTCCAAAATGGGAAGAAGCGGTACAACACCACAATGGGAAGTTCTCGTCTGCGAGGCCACGCTATGACTTCTTCTTGGTCGTTTGTCACAGACATTCTCCGATGGCTTCGATAAGAATTTATCTGTACGGTAGCGGGTCAAGCGGACAAGCAAGTGTCGCGCTGAGACTTCCATTTCCATCTGATAGGAGACCGTGAGCAGATGAAAAATGAGAGCAGGGTAGAACGCCTCATCTCAGAACAATGGCCAAAAATAAGAAAGAGAGCGCAGAATGAGAACGACCTCGACAGGCTCACCGCGATAGTGGAGGACATCGACGACTTATTGTCGATTTTGGAAATGAGAGTCCTCGGCCTAACACAGGGAACACGTATTCAAAAGTCGAAAGAGATTCAAGTCGGATCTCCAGGAACGTGATGGTGTTGTGGCGAATGGAGAAATCGGGAAATCGGGAGCCAATGAATGGATTTGCGTCACGGTCACGACGCAGTCTGCAGCAAGTCGTCAACCACTCAACAAGGCTTAGACGAGTCAATTTTGAAAAGTATCTCCACCGAACTAGAGGCGCAGCTAAGGCATTACGTCCTCGGGCCGGCGTAAGGACTTTAGGTGCCCTTCAAATGTCCCGCTCACCATCGGCGGCCTGGGCTCGAAACTGCGTAACCGCGGTCTCCCTTGGCTTTGAACCGGTTGAGAGCGTTGCTAGGCACGTTCACTATCGGCTGCCCCGTGAACTTCTGCTTTGAAACGTCGAACGCCTCGATGGTCGCGAACTTCCTCCTCCCGAAGATGTGCGTTATTTTGAATGTGGAGGTCCCGTAGCCTTCGGCGTGCACAATCTGACCTTCCCTGAAACTCATCCAGACTCTGTCCCTACACTTCACAATGGCCACTAGGAAGCCACGAAGTGCGAGATGGCAAAAATGAGGACTGCCCAAAGAAAGCAGCCAACACCGAGTAGTAGCTAGTGAGGCCGCTTGAAATTAAAGAGCCGCTTGAAACTACCGATAACAGAGCGCTGAGGCATAAGAACTCTCGGAGAAGTCGAAACAAAAGAGGCCAGCCTTCCCCGGTTTGCGAGTGCGTGGCCCCGTTTGTTTATTACGAGCAATCTGAACCGTAGCAGGCACTAACCAGTACGGTCGGTGATATGTGAACTGTGGTCCTGTGGAAGATCGGCATTCTGTTCACTGACTAGCGTCTCGCTAGTTCGGGCCCGAATCCAACTCTTTTGGCTTTACCCTCCGCAACAAGTTCATTCGCCTCATCGGCCTCCTCAAACCTCAAACACACCTAGTTCCATCGGTCCCACCGGCACCGATCGGACAAACCACGAATGAAAGAGCAATTTTGAAGGGCCTTCTGCGGTCGTTGTAACAGTGTAAAGAATGAAACTACTTGGATTCAGATCGAAACAGCCGTGGTTTGCGCAAAAGCTGTGTAACGGTGCAAGCGGGCACGGGCCAAAAACACGCCAATTACGCGCATGTTCGGCCACCTTTCGCGGACGACCATCTTTGCTGCGCGAAAATGTGAACCTGTGGCCAGTACGTCATCCACAACCACAATCGTGCCCGGTTTGGGTTCAGTCTCGGCTTCATTGAGGCGCATAAAACGGCTCCTGTAGATCGGCGTCGGACGCCATCCCTGGTGGGAAGAGAGGGTGTTTTTCTCTTGCACCAGCAAAACTCGGGCATCGGCAACTGGCAGCTTTTCGACAAGCGCCTTCACGGAATCTTTGTCGCCTCGCGAGGGCGGCATGGGGACAAATGTGAATCGCTGAATCCAGTCGTCGGGCAGTGCTAAGGCGAGTTCTTTCGCCGCAGCCAGAATTGCGGTCCCATTGCCTTGCTTGAGCGAAATGATAAACGGCTTGATCGCTGGCTGGCAGGAAGAGTCGTATACGTTCGCGAAATAGCACTCGTCCGAGCTGTTCAAGTAACAGTGTTCTCCAAGCAGAAATAAGCGCGAGTCAATCTTGCTCAGCTTCATCATTTCTTTCCGAGTCTCCGCCAATGTTGTTTAGCCTGTTCGATGGATTTGGCGGAGCCTAAGCTTTTTCGTTGCCAAGCTGTGCAGCCCTGCAAAGCCCACCTGAGGATTCCGCTGAGTTCGCTGCGCAACTCGTGTTTCAATTCCCGGTTGCAGGTGTCGGTGAACGAAACATCAAACGGAATGATTCGCAATCTGCTCCAGGCAGCGTGGTCATTTGATCTGAGCGCGGGGACCCGATTCATGGCAAGCCAGAGTTTGTGAGTGGGTTGAAACTCCTGAGCGTGCTCATACAAGCGTCTGGCCCGCAACCTGTCCCCTCCGGAGACCCACTTGATCGTGGCTTCCGCAAACGTGCTATTTATAAAGGGCTCCTGAGCACTCACGAATCGCCGCCCGCGCATGTCCGCAATGTCCTCTCTCAGCTTGTTGGCGCCCGATGTCAGGAACGTATCCATTTCCGCGACGCCGCCATACTCGTCAAAGAGCTCAAGCAGGAGACTAATTAACGTGCTCTTGCCATTTCGCCCACTCCCTACGAGCACGAAAACACATTCTTCGCGAGTTTGTCCGGTCAGCGAATACCCGATGGCCCTCTGAAGGTAAGGGATGATATCGAGATGAGGTGCGAAAACTTCGTTAAGGAATTTCTTCCATCGGCGACAGTGAGCGTTCGCTTTGTATTCAGCGCCCGCAACCTTTGTGATTAATTCCTCGGGGCGATGCTCCCGGAAGGTGGCAGAACGTAGATCCAATGATCCATTGGGCAGATTCAACACCCAGGGATCTCGGTCGAGCTCTTCCGGGGTCACAGAGATTCGGGGATCGGATTCCGCCATGCGCAGGGCCGCATTGATCTGGGCAGCACCCTCGGAGCGATGTGCCCACTTTGCCAATGCATCAGCCTGGCGACGAGCAACTTCCCAATCCCCATTCTCATTTTCCGATTGGCTGAGAAGCTGCAATCGCTCGTGGCGCATCGCACGGACCATCTTCTTGGCAAGCTGCACAGCAGAACCTCGTTCTACCAGCCACCGGATTCCGTTCCAGACAAGCCACTGGCGCTTCGCGGCACAATAGCGCAAGCACTCACCGTGTTGGTCTATGAGTCGTTCGGCATTCCCGCAATCCGTCAGCGGACGCATCAAGTAAGTGAGTTTGCGAGTCTGGCTGCTCTGCGGTGCTTCCTCAAAGAAAGCTTGTAGGACTCTAGGTTTTGGCATCGAGGCGGCGCGCCTAGGTGTTAAAGGTCTCTAAATCGGAGACTACGCAGTCGCGCCACCCGAGGCAAGGTTGAACGTCACAATTTAAGTTTTGGCTGCCAAAATCGGGAATTCGCTTCGGCTAAACCGGTGGAGAAGCGTTCCACAACAGATTGTGTTCCCCAATTCGGACGAATATTCGCCCGTGACGGTATGAGAGTCTGCGCAAAGCCCGAGAATAAATGGGCAAAACCTCTTGAGCAACACTTAGCACTGGGAAAATGAAAACAATTCAAGAATCCACACCCGGCTCGACCTGTCAACCCTGCCTTCCTCTGACGCTTACTGTTGAACAGCCTCAACTCAGCAGACGCAAAGCGAGGTTATCGTCACGCCATCGATGAGTTCGTTGACTGGTATTGCTCTGAACCGCGCTTGGCGTTCAACAGGATAGTGGTTTTGCGGTATCGCTCTCATCTCGAATCCCGTCAACTCGCCCCGGGATGCCGCTTTGGGCGTATTTGCACGCTGCTTCGATGATTTTAGCTTTCTTCTGTGCCAAGGTTCGCCTCTTGCATGATTGGTGCTCGCTCGGTCAGACGGGAATCCATTTTCTCGACCCTAATTCGACTTGCCTGTGCCATCGATGGGCTAGGATTACGTTCTGCGTCGCAACTCCGGAGACCCTAGATTCGGTTATCGGCTAGCAGGCAGGGAGGTCATCCAGATATAGGAACCATTTGACTCTGGGTCTCGGAGCCATTTCGATGGGTGCAAACGCAATTCTCTCGGGCGCACTGGGCCAAGAAGACCCCAAGGAGGCCCCAAGACGCGACTTGACTATATAATAATTTCCTCTACCTTACCGCCCATTTTGTTCTCGACTTGTTTGAGTATTTTCCCGCATGATCGTCTTGTTGAAACCCTCTACGGAGGCTCGTTTTGAGCGGAGCCTGAGGAGCAGATGACAGGCTCAATAAACCTGGGATTTGCCTTTTGAGGGGAAAGCCCCCGGCACCTCATGGTTGAGAATTTTGATCTAGTGGGCACTGGTCCGGTCCGAATTTCATGGCTCGGAAACGAGTGCAAAAGCAATAAATGTTCGGGAAGTCGCGGGAAGAACACGGGAAACGCACGGGAAGTGCTCGGTGAGTCTAAGATAGATTAACTTAGCCTACCGCCTAATTGGTTCTCGACTTAATTGTCATTTTCCCGCATATTAGGCAATGGGAACGGTCGAATGCGGGCCGAAAGGAATGCTGAAGCAATCTGTCGATATCGGACCGAAGAACGCACTTTATGGTCCCCGAAACAGCACTTTATGTGGACTTTATTGGCACTACTGCTAGGCTAGACTATCCTACGCTATGCGGCACTTTTTTCTCGACATAGCATACGTTTCGACGCATGATTGCATTGGGAGGATTTGCACAGCTAGAGATGAAGCCGTGACAGTTCCGCCTTAGAAACCTTAAGTTTTCAAAAACTCGCTTTACTCGCCGGACTTATCGGCACGAACCGACCTCCGGGCAGCACGCCAGCACCAGCGTGATTTGCTCGGAGTTTTCTTTTGCCCCCGGATAATTTGGAACAACTGTGAGGCAGGATCCGACAAAACATGAATCCGCACTCTAAAACCTCTTCCGATTATCCAGAGTGGCTCGATCTAAAAGTCCCTGACGAGCTCCAAACACACGCTGCGGGCCTTAGACAACTTTATCGCGGCAACTCTTCGCGAGTTGCGGGCGAGGTTGGAAGGCAAAGGCCTTCTCGCAGGGGATTGCTCTTTGCCGGAACTGGTCGATTCGATTGGGGCGAGTTGAGTGACCGATGTCGTTGAAAGGACGCAGGCCGGCGATCTCTAAAACATGAAGCTTCTTACGACTAACGCAGTTGCCGAAATGCTCTCAGTTCCCGGCGGGACGCTTCGCTATTGGGGCAAAGTCGGGCTGGGACCCTCTTGGGTCAAGTTGGAAGGATCCATCCGGTATGCGGAAGAGGACGTTTTGCGATACATTGAACGCAATCGCCGAACTCCTTCCGTGCGGGCATACATGGAGGAGAAGAATGCTATATAGGCGAGGGAAGACCTGGCACTATGACTTCACAGTTGCTGGTCACCGTCAACGCGGGACGACCCATCAAACCTCGGAGTCACGAGCCAGGAAAGTTGAATCGAAACTGATCGAAGAAGCAGAAAGAAGGGGACCGTCGGCGATATTGCGGCGGGCGCCTTTGCTTGGTGACTTCGCTGCACGGTTTCTGGAGTGGGTCGATCATGCTCGGCATCTGGCTCCGAAATCACGCCGCTACTACCGCGTGGGATGGAATCAGATCGCCTCTACGCCGCTAATGGGAATGAATCTGGATCGCATCACTACTGAGGAACTGGATTCCCTAGCACTAGCGGGTTCTCCGTCTTACGTGAATCAGGCACTCCGGACACTGCGGAGGCTGCTCGGAAAAGCGGTGGAGTGGAAGGTGATCGCGGTTGCACCGACTGTCAAGCTGATGAAGGAAGTGGGCCGCGAATTGACCATCGATCCGGAAACCGAGGCAAGATTGCTGGCCGTCGCAAAACAACCAATGAAGGATATTCTAGTCGTGATTCAGGACACGGGAATGCGGCCTGACGAAGTCTTTCGCATTCGGATTGAGAACATCGACTGGAGTCGACGTTTGATATTTAATCCGAGCGGCAAGACCAGGGCAGCACGTCGGCACGTCCCTATCAGCGAACGAATGCTGGACCTGCTGATGATTCGCTGTTCGGAAAAACGAGAAGGGTGGCTATTTCCTTCACGCGGGGCAAAAGGCGGGCACCTTACCACAGTGGCAAAGCAGTTCCGAGACGCTCGCAGCAAAGCTGGACTTCCGAAGTCACTGGTACTTTATTGCGCACGTCACACCTTTGGCACGGCAGCATATGGAGCAACCGGAAATCTCGCGATGGTGATGAAAGTCATGGGCCACACGGATCCGCGTACCGCCATGTACTATCAACATCCGATGCTGGATCCGGTGCGCGAAGCCATCGATCAGAGAAATCTACGTCACAAACCACGTCACAATGAATTGAGGGTGCAGTGAAAAAGCTGGTAAGTGATTGAAAAAATGGAGCCGACGAGCGGACTTGAACCGCTGACCTGCCGATTACGAATCGGCTGCTCTACCAACTGAGCTACGTCGGCTTCTGGCTAGTGTTTATGCGGCTTCCGGCGTTTTTTG
>Ga0116125_1000462_pt1 | contig 19076 bp, 9 predicted proteins | sample June2015DPH_16_1_2_FD_89729 | JGI IMG/M metagenome (GOLD analysis project Ga0116125, IMG submission 89729) | Peatland microbial communities from SPRUCE experiment site at the Marcell Experimental Forest, Minnesota, USA - June2015DPH_16_10 | ecosystem: Environmental > Terrestrial > Soil > Wetlands...
GCCGCTAGCAGGGAACCAAACAGCAGCCACGCAATCGCCAATACGTCAAATTTTGTACGCTTCATTCGCCCGTGGGTCAGTCTACTTGGCCGCCGCGGCGCTCCTGAGGAATGCGGCGACATTGCTTAAGCCGGCGCGTTCGGCAGCGTCGATCGGCGTCCGCCCCCGGGAGTCTTTGATTTTTAGATCCGCGCCGAGTGCGACCAGCGCTTCCACCGCTTTCATCTTACCCATCGCGGCTGCGATGTGGAGCGGCGTCTGAGCTTCGTCCCGGGTGCGGGCGTCTAAATCCGCCCCGTGCTTCGCGAGTTCCCGAATGACCTCCGCATTATCACCCAGAGCAGCATCATGAATGGGCTGCGTGCCCGCCTCACTTATGGCGTTTGGCCGCGCGCCGTACTCGAGCAATGGGCGGACGCCATCCAGATCGCCCTTCAATGCAGCGTCGGCAAGCGGCGTTGTGCCCGCTGTGCCAGCCGCGTTCGGATCTGCACCCATAGCGAGCAACATTTTTGTGACACCGGTCTGGTGGTGCATCGCCGTATACTCGAGCGACCACGGCATCGGTCCAGCGGGTCCGGGAGGCTTCTCCTGGCCGGAATTCCAAAGCAAGCGGACGATGGCTCTCCGATCCTGCAGCTCCGCCACTTTCGCGGAGTCTGAAAGCAGCATCAAGTCTTCGAGAGCTGCATCAAATGCGGTCCGGCCCCGCCGGTCGCGCGCCGTACGATCCGCGCCAGCTTCGAGCAGCAGACCCACACAGGCAGGCTGTCGAGAGTCGATCGCGATGTGTAGCGGTGTCATCCCGTTCTCGTCCGTTTCGTTCAATGGCGGGTGCCGCGAAAGTAACTGCCGCATGCGATCCGCCTGGCACACACGCGCGGCTTGATGCAGTTCTCCGGCGTGAGCGAGAAACAGCGATACAAGCAGCGCGGCAGCGGTGCGCATAGGGGTAGCGTACCAAAACAAGAACCACCCTACGACGCTTCAAGCCCGGATGCATGCGACGGGACGCTATTGTGCGAAGATGTATACAAGTGAACACAAACCATGTCTGAGACTCTTTCAATACGCATTGATCCGGAGACGAAGAAGCGGTTAGATGCGCTTTCAAAACGCTCAAGGCGCTCGAAGTCCTTTCTTGCCGCTGAAGCCATCGCCGCCTATGTCGACTCCGAAGAATGGCAGCTTGGAGAGGTACAGGCCGGCATGGCCGAGCTGGACCGTGAACAGGATGTCAGCCACGAAAAGGTGGCGAAATGGCTCAGCTCGTGGGGAAAGCCAAGTGAGACAAAAGCCCCGCGATGAAGGTCGTATGGTCTCGCAGGGCGTTGCGTCACTTGATATACCTTAGACAACACATCGAGAAGGAATCCGAACAGAGCGCAGCTCTGATCGCGAGCCGCATTCTCAAAGCCGTTGACCTTCTTCAAAACCATCCTGGAATTGGCAGGATTGGCCGCGTCGTCGGAACGCGCGAGCTCGTCGTGCCTGAAACTCCCTACGTCATCCCATACCGAGCCCGCGGACAGCGGCTGGAGCTAATCGCAGTCTTCCATGGACGGCAGAAGTGGCCGAACAAACTGTAGGCCTCCGAGAACCTCAAACGCGACGTTGCTTTGCAAGAGCTTTTCTCGCCAGCAATAGTAAACGCTTTGCGACTTTGGGTGCGTAATCATTGCCCAAGTAGCGGTCGCAAGCCACGGGTCACAACACCCATGTGAAACTTCCTCGAAGCTGACTTCTTGGGCATTTGGTGGCCGCAGGGGGATTTGTAGAAAGCTGGCAAAACCGTTTACCGTTCGCCGATCTGCCGCAAATCGCCCGTCCCATCATCACGCGCGGCTTTGGCCTTCTACCGTTGGGAGGCGTCCTGCACTGAAAGTATTTGCTGATATATAATCTTGACGGTCGTGCTTTATCGACACATCAAGTTGGGTTCAGCGTCGATTTATGACGGTTTACGCCAACGCAACTCGGCTTTAACCGCAAACTCGAATCAAACCTCGCCGTCCTGGAGGATACCGATGACCGCATATACCCGTGCTAATCGGCTGGCTGTGAAACGCTTGCCGCTGCTCTTCACGCTAGTGTGCATGCTTGCGGGGTTGTCCGCGCGCGCACAATCCGATCCACCCATCCCCTCGGGGGACATACGCATCCACTACTTTCGGCCGGACGGCAACTACTCCGGCTGGACTGTGTATGCGTTTGACAACACCACGGAAAATACCGGCGCCTATTCGAGCGGCCCGGTGCAGGTGACTGGTACCGATAGCTTCGGCGTGTATTTCGATGTAGGCATCACTTCAGGTGCGCAAGAAGTTGGGATTATTATTCACAACCCAACGGCATCGGGCGGCGACCAGAAGGACACTCCCAACAATTTGTTCGTCGATCCTGCGACACAGGGCATCGAATTCTGGGCGTACTCTGGGATCGCCAAACTGTATAACACTGCACCCAGCTTGACCAACCCCACTGCTATCCTGCCGGGATACGTCCGCGTTCATTACCACCGGACGGATGGCAATTATGCAGGCTGGACGATCTATGCGTTCTTCGACACGACAGAGTACACCGGCGACTACAACAGCGGTCTGGTAGCACCCACGAATTCTGACGCCTATGGAGTCTATTTTGATGTTGCAGTTGTACCGAATGCGCAGAATCTTGGGCTAATTATTCACAACCCCTCTGCGCAGGGCGGGGACGTAAAGGACCCCGGTCCGAACGAGTTTGTCGATCCTACAACGGAAGGCTTTGAGTATTGGGGCTACACCGGAATCGGCAAGTTGTACAAGAGCCAGGTGAGTCTCACCAATCCCAGCGCGCTGCTGCCTGGATACGCCCGCATTCACTACTTCCGGCCAGACGGAAACTACGCGAACTGGAGCGTCTATGCGTTTGATGACACTGCGGAATATACCGGCGACTTCAACGACGGTCTTACGTTTGTAACCAGTATGGACTCCTACGGCGCGTACTTCGATATCAGTCTGATCCCCAATGCGCAAAACCTCGGATTCATCATTCACAACACCGCGACCGGTGTCAAAGATCCCGGGCCCAACATGTTTCTTAACGTGGGCACTTTCACCGAAGCCTGGGCGATCTCAGGGAACGCGACCGTCTTCACTACCACGCCAACTCCTACCCAGATACTGGATAGTCTGCTGAACGTGCAGCAGGCCTATTGGATGGACCGACAGCGAGTGGCCATCCAGCCGCAGTTTGCGCAGAGCGGTGATGCCTATGCGATAACCTCAAGCCTGACCGGTGGCCTGTCGGTGACTCCCACGGGCATCACCGGTGGGACCAGCATTCCGCTCACGCCCGGCGGAAGCCTGACCGCGGATGAGTTGCTCCGATATCCCCAATTAAGCGCTTACACAGTTCTTCAATTGCCGGCAAACACGCAGCTTTCTACTTTGCAGACGGCTCTTCAGGGACAACTTGCGTTTTCAGCGGTGGGTTCGAACGGAGCGCTACAGTATGCCACGGGAATTCAGATGGCAGGCGTCCTGGACGATCTCTACTATTACGCAGGCACCCTCGGCGTAGTCTTTAATCATGGCCAGCCCGCCTGGCAGGACTTTCCCGACGACGCAAACTACGCGGTGAAGCTCAAGCTATGGGCGCCAACCGCCCAGAGTGTCTCGGTTCAGATTTTCAATCACGAATCCGATACGACACCTGCCGCCGTTCTACCGATGCATTCACACAATGGCGTATGGGTAGCCGGCGGACCATCCAATTGGCAAGACAAATACTACCTGTACAGCGTGCAGGTCTGGGTGCCTTCCGATGCCGCAGTGGACACGAATGTAACCACCGATCCGTATTCCATCGACATTGCATTGAATGGCGCCAAGAGCAGGATGACCGACCTCGAGTCCGCTGAGACAGAGCCTCCTGGCTGGGACCGGGATACTTCACCTCCGCTGAACAGCTTCAGCGACATGAGTGTGTATGAGCTCCATATTCGCGATTTCAGCGTGAACGACCCTACGGTTCCATCGGCTCATCAGGGTATGTATGACGCTTTTGCCGACCAGAACTCGAACGGCATGCGTCACCTTCGCTCTCTCGCCGCAAGCGGGCTCAAAGCTGTGCATATCCTGCCTTCCTTCCACTTCGCCAGTGTGAATGAAGACAAATCCACCTGGATCATCCCCACCGGCCTTGCCGCATATCCGCCAGATGGCGAGCAGCAGCAGGCAGCCGTTACGGCCAGTCAGACAAGTCCTGCCTACAACTGGGGTTATGATCCCGTCCACTACATGACGCCGGAAGCGAGCTACGCGATCACTCCCGATAGCCGCGTGTTCGAATACCGGACCATGGTGCATGGGTTGCATCAGGCGGGCCTGCGGGTGATCCAGGATGTGGTCTTCAACCACACCAATGCCAGCGGCGAAGGTCCCAACTCCAATCTCGACGAAGTAGTGCCAGGTTATTACCATCGCCTGGATGCAAGTGGAAACCTCGAGACTGGTTCCTGCTGCCCGGACACGGCGCCCGAACACAAGATGATGGAGAAGCTGATTATCGACACCCTGGTGCTCAATGCGACGGAATATAACATCGATGGCTTCCGCTTCGACATTATGAGCTTCATGTTCACTTACAACATGCAGGACATTCAGGCTGCCCTGCAGGCGCTCACTCCACGGAACGGCGGCGTGAACGGATCCAGTATCTACTTGTATGGAGAGGGCTTCAATTTCGGAGATACAGTGAACAATCAGATTGGGCCGAACGCTTCGCAAATCAATCTTTACGGCTTCGGCATCGGTACCTTTAACGACCGCATTCGCGACGGAATTCGCGGGGGCAGTCCGTTTACCGACGAGCGTGTGCAGGGCTTTGCTACGGGGCTCTTCACCGATCCAAGCAGTTTCACCAATAGCACTCTTTCGACCAGTCAGCAGCAGGCCCAATTGCTGCAGTACTCTGACTGGATCGATATAGGACTGACGGGAAACCTGCGCGACTATTCGTTTACCGATAGCGCTGGCGCGACGGTAACCGGAGCCCAGGTAAACTACAACGGGCAACCCACCGGATATACCAAGAGTCCGATTGAGGCAGTGAACTATGCCTCCGTCCATGACAATCAGGATCTCTTCGACCAGGTGCAGCTAAAGTCGAGCTTGACCGACAGCATTGCCACCCGTGCCCGAAGGCAGGTGATGGGCATGAGCCTGGTGACGCTTGGACAAGGTATCCCGTTCTTCCAGGCCGGTGACGATCTCCTCCGTTCGAAGGATATGGACCAGAATAGCTATGATTCCGGGGACTGGTTCAATAAGATTGACTGGAGCGGGCAAACGGCGAATTGGGGCATCGGTCTTCCGATCGCCAGCCAGAATCAGGGCCAGTGGCCGATCATGACACCGTTGCTCAGCAACCCTGCGTACACGCCACTTCCAGCGAACATCGCATACAGTGAAGCAGCCTTCAGCGAACTGCTGCAGATCCGCTACAGTTCGGAGCTGTTCCGCATGGCGACACTCCAGGAAATCCAACAGAACCTTACCTTCCTGAACACAGGGCCGGCGCAGACGCCGGGTCTGATTGTAATGAAGCTGGATGCGAACGCGCGGAACTACGGACGCTACAAACACATCGTGGTGCTGTTCAATGCAACCAATGCTCCTGTGACTTTTACGAATAGCCAGTTGCAAGGCTTGGCACTCGAACTGCACCCGGTCCAGAAAAACTCCAGCGATCCCACAACACAGCAGTCCACATTCAACTCCGCAACTGGGACAGCTACGGTACCTGCGCTCACAACCGGAGTCTTTGTAGCCGAAAGGTAGTCATACGAATGCAGCTCGACTCCCGCGGCCAACCGGAAATTGATCGGTCACGAGCCGACGTATTGCGAACAATCTAGCGCGGGGCTCCGGATCTGCAGTGCACCGTCCCGAGATACCCCGCGTCGCCTTAACGACGGTTCTCGGCATGCTAGCGCGTTTCCGAGGAGTGATCCTGGCAAGTCGTGCAGAACTTGAGCAGGACCACTGCGCCGGCACTTCATGACACTGACTCCCCGTTTATCCGTATTGGTGTGCGCCCGGCTTGGGCCGTTGACGATTCTGTGACGGGCGCTTGGGCCTGCAATCAGGATATAAACAGGTAAGAGAGTCTCACGGGAGCCGTCGATGCTCTTCGCGGGGACGGCATCTGGAGGACTCGAATGCTACGACACTGGACGACTTTGGCGGCGGTCCCACTGGCTGGCATGATCGCGATCGGCGCGATTTGCGCCCAAACCATCGAAAAACCCAATTTGACCAAGCAGCCGACACTTTATGTGGTCGGCTACGCTCACCTGGACACGGAGTGGAGATGGGAATATCCGCAGGTCATTAGCGAATACATCCGCAAGACCATGGAGGATAATTTCAAGCTGTTCGACAAATATCCCCACTACATTTTCAATTTCAGCGGCGCCGACCGATATCGGTTCATGAAGGAGTACTTTCCCGCCGATTATGCGCGGGTCAAGAGCTACATGGATGCGGGCCGCTGGTTTCCGGCCGGATCGTCTATGGAAGAGGGCGACGTAAACACTCCGAGTGCGGAGTCGATCATCCGCCAAATCCTGTACGGCAACAATTGGTTCCGGAAGGAATTCGGCAAGGCCAGCGCGGAATACATGCTGCCCGATTGCTTCGGATTTCCGGCTTCGCTGCCGACCATTCTGGCGCACTCCGGCGTGAAAGGCTTCACGACACAGAAGCTGGTGTGGGGATCTTCAGCCGATGGCGGCGGTCCGGAATCGCGGGAGAAGACGCCCGAAGGCACCCCATTCAATGTTGGTGTGTGGGTCGGCCCCGATGGCGAGAGCGTGCTGGCAGGATTGAACCCCGGCAGTTACTCGGGCGGCATCGACACCGACTTGAGCAAACCGCTTCCGGCCGCGCCTCCGGATGCCGAACTGGAAGACGTTCAGAAGAAGCTCGCGCCACTCCGCGAGAAGCTTGAGCTGGCCGACCGAAATGGCCAGCCGTTCGATCCGAAAGATTTTCAGGAGTTCATCACGCTCAATAACAGGCGCGAAGGCCTGGCTAAGGTCCAGCAAGATCGTCAACAGGAACGATATCAGGACGACTGGGCCGCGCGCGTCATGGAGAACGGCAAGGTCAGCGGCGTGTTCACGGACTACCACTACTACGGCACGGGCGACGTCGGCGGAGCGCCCGACGAGGATTCGGTGAAGCGGCTCGAAGCCATCGTCACGAAAGGGACCACGGAACTTCCGCCGCAAGGGCAATTCTTCATGGAGGGGCAGCCACATCCGGCGTGGCCCGCGGTAGAGGTGGGCAATGGACCCGTTCACGTAATTTCATCCAACGCGGACCAGATGTTCCTCGACATTACTCCGGCTGAAGCGGCAGGACTTCCCCGATTCACGGGTGAAATGGAACTGACCAATCATTCGGCGGGATCGCTCACGTCGCAGGCCTACCAGAAGCGGTGGCTGCGCAAGGAGGAACTGCTGGCCGATGCCGCGGAGAAAGCCTCGATCGCCGCGGAATGGCTCCACGCCCGGCCGTATCCGCTGGGACGGCTGAATGATGCCTGGGCGTTGTTGATGGGCGGCCAGTTTCACGACACGGCCGCCGGCACCGCTACGCCCAAAGCCTATGAGTTCGCCTGGAACGACGATGTCATCGCGATGAATCAATTTGCCGGCGTGCTGCAAAACGCATCGGAAGGCGTAGGCGCAGCATTGAATACCGGCACCAGGGGCGTTCCGTTAGTGGTGTTCAATGCGCTCAACATCGCTCGGGAAGACCTGGTGGAAGCCAGCGTGGATTTTCCGGGCGGCATGCCGAAACGTGTCCACGTAACGGGTCCGGATGGCCGCGAAGTCCCGGCACAGATTTCCGGTGGTAAGGTGTTGTTTGTAGCGCACGTGCCTTCGGTTGGTTACGCGGTCTATGACGTGCAGCCTGGCGCCGGCACAAGTGCCGCATCGGCGCTGCGAGTTTCCGAAAGATCACTTGAGAATGAGCATTATCGAGTCACGCTCAATGCGGATGGCGATGTTGCCGGCATCTTCGATAAGGCGATCGGAAAAGAATTGTTGGCCGCGCCTGCGCGCCTGGCGATTTCCTATGATAATCCGCGCCAATGGCCGGCCTGGAACATGGATTGGGACCAGGAGCAGGCGGCTCCCAAGGCTTACGTCAGCGGCCCGGCGCGAATTCGCGTGCTGGAGAACGGTCCGGTGCGCGTGGCCGTAGAGGTTTCGCGCGAAACTGCGGGCTCCGCGTTCGTCGAAACTATCCTGCTTTCGGCAGGGGATGCGGGTAAACGCGTGGAGTTTCGAAACGCCATCGACTGGAATACCAAAGAATCGAATCTGAAAGCGGCTTTTCCTCTGACGGCGTCCAATAGCGTGGCTACCTACAACTGGGACGTCGGCACCATCGAACGAAAGTCCGCGGAGCCGAAGAAGTTCGAAGTACCCTCGCACCAATGGATCGACCTCACGGATATGCGCGGATCGTTTGGCGCAACTATCCTCACCGATTGCAAGAACGGATCCGACAAGCCCAACGACAACACAATCCGGCTGACTTTGATCCGGACCCCCGGTGTCCGCGGCGGGTACCCGGATCAAGCCACTCAGGATATCGGGCATCACGAATTCGTCTACGGCATCGCCGGGCACGCCCGTAGCTGGCGTGAGGCCGGAACCGATTGGCAGGGGCAGCGGCTGAACGCGCCGCTCGTCGCCTTTTCGACTTCGAAACACGCCGGTTCACTCGGCCGCGAGTTTTCGTTGATGCAGCTGAGCAATCCGCGCATTCGCGTGCTGGCGCTGAAGAAGGCGGAGCTCAGCGATGAAGTAATCCTGCGGCTGGTGGAACTGGATGGCCGCCCGCAGCCGGACGTGCGAATTTCATTTGCGGCGCCGGTCTCAAGCGCCCGCGAGGTGAATGGGCAGGAACAACCAGTGGGAGAGGCGAGTGTCAAAGATGGCGCGCTGCTGACCTCGTTCACGGCGTATCAGCCGCGCACGTTTGCCGTTAGCTTGGCGGCTCCGCACAGCACGGTTCCTAGCGTGCAGTCCGCTCCTGTCGCGCTTCCCTATGACTTGGCCGGGGCAACCGGTGACGGGGAGAAGTCCGCCGCGGGATTCGACGGCAAGGGTAATGCTCTGCCGGCCGAGATGCTGCCCGCCGAGATCACATTCGACGCTGTCCAGTTCCGGTTGGCTCCTGCGAAAACAGGCACGCCGAACGCCGTAGTGGCGAAGGGTCAGAGAATCGATCTGCCTGCGGGTCCCTACAGCCGCGTGTACGTGCTGGCTGCCGCCGTCAACGGAGACAGGAAAGCGACCTTCGAGGTGGGAGATAGAGCAGTGGAAGTGAACGTCGAGGATTGGAGCGGATTCATCGGGCAGTGGGACAATCGCAAGTGGATCGCCAAGGATATTCCCGTTCCAGCGCAGCAGGGCCACCCCGCGCGAACCGAACACGACGATTACGCCGAGATGATCGGCATCCAACCGGGCTACATCAAGCGCGCGGATTTGGCGTGGTATTGCTCGCATCACCACAATGCCGCGGGCGAAAACGTGCCCTACGCCTACTCCTACCTGTTTGCATACCGAATCGACATGCAGGCCGGTACTAAAACCATCCGGCTTCCGAATGACCAAAACATTCGGGTCCTGGCCATATCGGCGGCCCATGAGGATCCGGAAATGCGCCCGGCGCAGCCTCTCTATGACGTGCTGCCTCGAGAGGCGCAACGCAAAACACAATAGCCTGGCGGCATCAGCTCGAGCTCGCAAGATCGCGTGCGGTTTCAACCTGGCACGCTCTTCAGCTTCCGCCAGCCACCCGCGGCGTAGTCTTTCCGGCGGTACGTTTGAGGGATAGGGCTTGATGTCGAGAATAGGAGTTCCTTCGAGCACGTCGATGCCGCGAACGCGCAGGATCGCGCCCGATCTGCCGAGCAGCTCGACAATCGTCAACCCGATCGGATTCGGACGTTGCGGTGAGCGCGTTCGAAACACGCCGTGCGGCCTATCGTCGCTAGGCGGCGTTCCCACCAGGTTGAATCCTTCGGCGCGATCGAATGCCCAGATCACGATCAGGTGAGAAAAGCCTTCGATATCGGTGAGGAGTATCCTTGTAAGGACTTCTTACAATACCCCATCGGATTGCATTGAAAACATAGCGGACCCATCTCCGTTACCTCGCACTTCTGTGCCATGCGTAGACTCGGACGTGCCTTGCGGCCCGCACGCGCCGTCAATCGTGCACAGCCCGATCTGGGTCTCAAAATGCGAAACCCCAGGCGTCGAGGAACAACACCGGTAACGCAGGAACAGCCGGCTGTGACCGCCGATCCGTGTACTCGGCAGTTTTACGGAAACGCCCACACGACCAATGTAGCGTTTCTAGGGACCTATCCGAAGACAAGCGGCCATAAACCTATAGATTCGGTTATTTTGCTGCGCAATTCGGAGCATCAGGCTGTTATCAGGCGGTTCCTTCGGACGCGCATTACCTCGGTTTGACCGGCGATGGCGGCCTCGCTGCGGTTCTGGGCAGCAACGTTAGTTTTAGCTTCTGCACGTCGACAGGGGCACCATCAACGTTTCTTTGATTCGGACATGCCTATATTGCCATTTCGCGGTTGGGGGCTGCCTGGTGGGGATACATCCACGCGATGGATCGAGTGGTGATCCCGGCAGAAGACTCGCACATGAGCGATCGGTTCGCTGATTCTTGCCGACACGGCATCGACTCCGCAAGCAGCGCCGACGCCGGCCGCCGCTGGCCTGGACCTCCAACCTCAACCCCCACGAAATCTGCTAGACTGGGCCGAATGAAACCTCCCCGTTCCCGAAAGTCGTCCATTAACGCAGGCGCCTTAGGCTGCGCTGTTGCCGCGCTGGCAGCTTCTCAACCCGCACACGCCGATATTATTACGGTGACGCTAAACGAGAACGCGACAAACGACAGCGATATTCAGATGCCGTCCGGCTACTTTGTCAACTCCAACCTCAGCTTCTTCTTCTCCGGCTTCTGCTGCGGCGGCCAAATGTTCTCCCTTGGGAACCAGCAATCTAGCGTGCTCTTTTCATCCCCGGGCTTCGTATTAGCCAATTATGGCGCCGGCCAGGATATCGCAACCGCCATGAGCAGCAATACCGCGAATGGCGGCGCCATCAGCAACTTCGCATTTCCCAACTCGGGATACGTAGCCTTTGACTACACGTCCGGCAGCAACATCTTTTATGGCTGGGTAAAATTAGCCGGCCTCAACGGAGGAGGTGTCGAAATCGACACCGCGGCCTACGAAACTACTCCCAATATGAGTTTGCTCACCGGGCAAACCACCGAAGCCGTACCTGAGCCTGGATTGATGTCATTGCTTGTCTTGGGGGCAGCGGGTCTCGACGTTCTGCGCCGCCGTTCCCGCGCCGTATAGTTCGTCCTCCGAATGGCCCGAAAGCTTTTGCTGGTGGGGTGGGATGCAGCCGAATGGAATGCAGCCACCGCACAGCCGGCTACAACGGCTCTCGCCGAACGCGGCGTCATGGGTTCACCGTCCCCGGTCTACCCGCTTTTACCCCGCTTTCTATGGCAATCCCTGGTCACAGGCTCCACCGGTCCCGGCAACCCTCCTCTATGGGATTTGCTGAGCGCCTTGCAGTACTCTGTCCATGTCGTCGGCTGGCCCGGGATCTCACCCGATGTGCCCGACCTCGCCGTCACACCCGATCTGCTCGATGCATCGATCCTTCGCTGCTTCCTTGCCCCCGATGCTGTCGTCCCGCTTTTCCCTGATCAGACAATGACCCAACTGGTGGCCGCTATCTGTGCCGTGTCCACCGTTCACAATCAGGCTACCTGGCTGCTTGAGAACCGTCCCTGGAATTTCCTCTTTGTTCTCTATCCTGGCACAGGCGCCGTCCGGGACCCCTTGGCCCTGGACGCCATGTACCGCCTCCAAGACGCATTCCTCGCCCGCCTCCTCGAACTCACCCGTAATGGCGGGGACGACATCGCCGTGATGATTGTCTCTCCTTGCGCCAATGGCTTCTTTCTCGCTGTCGCGCCCGGCATTCCTCAGGATCAACTGATCCACCGCATTTCCATCCTCGACGTCGCCCCCACGGCGCTCTACATTCTCGGCCACCCGATCCCGGCATCCATGGAGGGCAGCATCTGCCATGAAATGTTTCCCGACGCACCTGTTGCGGGTCCGCCGCCTGGCCGTCTGGAATCGGGCGACGCAGAGGGGCTCTGCGACCAATGGCTCGACTGGGAAACCCGGGAACGTTCGCGCGGCGAACCGGCCGACACTTGGTACGGCTCGCACCCGCTCCTCAATCGCGCCGTCACTCTGCTCACTACCGGCCGCCCCGGGGAAGCCGCCGAAATCCTCGCTGGAATCCATTTCCAATGCCCCGAGGAATTGGGCGTCGCCCGACTCCTTATTCAGGCCCTCCTCGGCGTCGGCGATGCGGACACGGCCCGCGGTGTACTGGCCTGGTTGTTCAAGGGGCACGAGCGCCGCGCTTGGATGGACTACTTCCAGGGCATCCTTGAAATGCATGAGAGCGGACTTCCCAGCGCTGCACCTTGGTTTGCTTCCGCCCGCGCCGCAGCACCCGATGCCGCCTTTCAGCCAGCCCACATCGGAAAGGCTCTGCTTCATCACAAACACTGGCGCGAGGCAGAAGAAGCCTTCTTCGCTTGCACAACCCTCGATCCTGGCCGCTGCGACGGCTGGGCCGGTCTTGCCGCTGTTTACCTGAAATTGCGCCGCAACGCGGACGCCGAATTCTGCGCCGCGCGTGCCGTCGCCTGCCGGTTCAACCATCCGTTCGCCCATCATCAGCTTGGTCTGGCGCGAGCCCGTCAAGGCCATTACGCGGAGGCCGTCGCATCCTTTGAGACCTCGCAGCGTCTCACGCCCGGCCGCCGCCACGAATCGCGCCTCCTCCAAATTCTGCGGATCTACGCGCAAATGGAGGCCGCCCCTGCCCAATAACCCCGCAGAAGATCTCAAGACCCATATCGACAAACTGCGCGAGCGTCTCCGCGCCAGGGCTGGTGAGCCCGAAGCGCTTTTCGAAATCGGACTCCTCATCCTCCGTGAGGGCAGCGTTGCACGGTCTGTTCGCCTTCTCGAACGCGCCTGCCGCATCCGTCCGAATGACGAACGCTTCCGTACAGGACTCGCTCTCGCGAGGGCACGCGCGCACTACGAAGCAGGCTACCCTGAGTCCGCCCTGGCGAGCCTCGCCGGCGCGATCGGGCCGGAAGTTGACCGCCTGCGCGCTTCAGCACTGACCCTCGCAGGACGCCCGGCCGAGGCCATGCCCCTGCTGGAATCGCTCCTCAGAACGTGGCCCGCTGCTCACCCGGAAGCTCGTCCCACGAGCTCTGATCATTCCGCTTACCTGCTGAATGCCCACTACACAAGCGCATGGCCTTCGGTCGAGCATTGGCACGAACACCGGCGCTTTGAGAGCATGTTCGCCGAGGCCCTCCGCGGGCCGGTCCCGCCACTCTCAAGAAGCGCAGGCTTCCGCGTCGGCTACCTTTCCGCGGAGTTCTGCCAACATACCGGAGCTCACACCCTGCTGCCTGTCCTCCGCCACCACTCTTCCCCGGGGTTCGAAGTCTTCTGCTACAGCAATGTAGCCCGCCCCGACTCGCGCACAGCAGACTTCCGCGCGGTCGCAGGGGACCGCTGGCGTGACATCCACGCTCTCAGCGATGACGAAGCGGCTGACCTCATACGCCGCGACTCCCTTGATCTGCTCGTCGATACCAGCGGTCACATGCCCGGAAACCGTCTGCTCGTCTTCGCGCGCAGGCCTGCACCCCTGCAGGCCACTTGGCTTGGTTATCCCAACACAACGGGCCTTGACGCTATCGACTTCCGCTTCACCGACATCATTGCAGACCCACCGCCCGTTACCGATTCTCTTCACAGCGAGCAGCTGGTTCGCCTGCCAGGCGGCTTCTTTTGCTATCCCGAGCCCGAATCCCTTCCGCCGCTCCCGGTTCCCCCTATGCGGAACCGTGGCTTCGTCACGTTCGGCTCATACAATAATTTCGCTAAGCTCTCGGATGCGACGCTCGATACCTGGGCCGAGATCCTGCGCCGGGTTGACCGCTCCCGTCTGGTCCTCAAACACTTCGCCGGTTCCGATCCTGCCGTCCGCGCACGTCTCATGGGCTGCTTCGAAGTCCGAGGTGTTGCCGCGGAGCGCGTCCACGTTCTGCCTCCGTACCTGGAGCATTCCGCCCATCTGCAAAGTCTCGGTACGATCGACATCGCGCTCGATCCTTTTCCCTATAACGGCACGGGCACCAGTCTGGAGGCGCTTTGGATGGGTGTCCCCTTCGTGGCGCTGGCCGGCGACCGCCACGTCTCGCGCGTCGGCATGAGCCTTCTGAACAGGGTTGGACTGCAGGAATGGATCGGCGCCGACCGACCCGCGTATGTTGATATCGCCTGCGCCTGGGCGCGGAATCCCGCCGGACTCGCGGAACTTCGAGCCACCATGCGTGAACGACTTCGCGCCGTACCGTTGGGCAATGCTGAACTCTTTACCCGCGGGCTGGAAGCGAGCTACCGAGACCTGGCCGGCGGATTACTCCCGTAATGTCGCCGTCCATTCAACCAATCGGGCCTGGTCTGGCGCCAGGCTGTGGAGCCGGACGTGACCGGCGTTTCACGAGACTAATCAGCTCCAACCCTCACTTTCCAAACTTCCCCCAAGCTGACTTAAGGTCCCCTGTGGCTGCGACACTTCTCCGAGATGGTCAAACGTCCAAGTGGCAAGAGCGGCCAACTTCTGGCATTGGAGTTGGTAGATCTGAGGGTCGTGCTGATGCGCATTTAAGCGCGATCAAGCCAGTATCAGCCTCAATTGCGATTGGCCTTCTTCCATGACCTCCTCGCAAGCATCGCTGCGACGCGTTTGTTCCCCTTCTTTACACTGCGGCATTTGATAGCCTATGGCGCCGAAGCATCACCCTGCGATTCTGCCCGACGCGCGAGGAACTCCGTTTCGGCTTGGAGCATGGCGATAAACGCCGCGAGCGCTCGATCACTACATCGATTTGATACTCACGCAAAGTCCAGCCCACGCCTCCTAACTAAGGTATAATCCGAGCCTGTAAGTCGCAGCCGGCAAATCGGACATTCAAACGAAAACCCACGCGAAGGAGATCCATGCGATCGACTCGAACCTTGTTGATCTGCCTTCTAGCCGGTGTGCCCTTGCGCGCCGATTACCCTTCCACCGTTCTCTCCACTACTCCTGTTGCCTACTTCCGCCTTGAGGCGGCCAATGATTTCAGCTTGGCCAATTTTTTTGCCTCCACCTTCAGTGGCGGCGCAACTCTGCTTCAGGGCGGCGCCATTACCTGCGCAAGCTCCAACCATTCGGTAGCCCTTAATGGGACGAACGGCATGGTCACTACCGCCTTATCCGGCAATGTGGTCGAGGTTGGCGCTATCGTCGCCTGGGTCAATCTTGCACAGCTCCCTTCTCAGGCCGGGCGCATTTTTTATGTAGCCGGTGAGTCGCAGAACGGTAACGACTTCGACTTGCAATTCACCACCGACAACTGGGTCCGCTTCTATGTCAGCAACAACGGCGCCAATGTCGGCTATCAGCCCAGCGCGTCCAGCCTGGTGAATCAGTGGCACATGATCGCCGCCACCTTCAACGCAAACACCAACACGGAGCTCCTCTACTGGGATGGGAACCAAGTTGCGAGCGCCAACAACGCGGCTAAAACGGGAAAATCCGCACAGTTCAACATTGGTGAGAGCACGGTCTTTCCGGGGCGCTGGTTCGCCGGCGACATCGACGAAGTGGCGGTTTGGAATCTCGCTCTGACCGCGGCTCAGATCAAGACCATCTATGACGCCGCGAACTGCCAGCCACCCCCAGCCAACCTGACCGTCACTGACGTTTCTCCCGACATGGCTTACGGGACGCAACAGAACTTCCGATGCTCTAACTGCACGCCTAACGATTCCCAGACGACAGCTGGATCGGGGACGGGCGGGTCCGGGTCCGGTGGCCGCATTCATAGCTTGGCTGCGGACCCGATTAACAGCAACGTCGTGTACGCGGTCACCACTGGAGCAGGGGTGTGGAAGTCCACAGACGGAGCCCAATCTTGGGCACAGGCCAGTGTCGGACTCAAAAATGGCTTGGCTCTGAGTTCTAACACAGTCCTTGCACTGGACGGCAACAATCCGAAGCGACTTTTATACAGCACCAATCACGACGATGGCAGTCCAGGCGACGGGGGATCCTATGGTTATGGGAATGGCAAAGGTCCGGCCGGAACCTCCCCTTATTGGTTGTATGGTGGACTCTACGTCTCAACCGATAGCGCCGTCACATGGCAACATGCCGAGGGAAGCTCCGGAAAGGGGGGCTTATGTCCCGGATCCGACAGTGACATCCTCAGCGCGTCCTTCGTATCAGGCCAGCCTCTTGTGGCCACGCCCTGTGGATTGTTCACCAATGCCACGGCCAATCTTGCCAACGGCTCGGCGTGGCAGACTATCAACACCCTACCGGCTGGGCTCTCCACGAGTGGAGCAATCCTTGCGCCTAACAGCTGGGGCAATGTCATTTTCATATGTAATGGATCTTCCGTCTACCGCTCCACCGATCTAGGCAAAACGTGGGACCCGGCTTTTAATCTGGGCAGCGGTAACAGCTGCTTCGGCTTGTCAGCGGTTCCATTACCACAGCTATTTCAGCCCAATAGCGTATTAGTAATGCACAGTGTGTCAACCGGCGTGGCCGGCGGGTGCTCCAATCAAGTGAAGGGCAGCGCAGAGGAAGTGACTCTGGTAACCTTTCCTGCCGGCACCAGCGTCACCCTGAACTTTACTTCCGTGTCATGTGCCGGAGGCTCCGGTATCTCCTCTGTATTTGCAGTCCCAAGAGCCAGCGCTCCCCCTGGCGCAACAGCGGCAGGTGTGGCATTCGACGTATATGCGGGCAATGGATGGTCGTTCTATGTCTACAATTCACCTTCGAGTTGGCTCGCGCTTCGTAGCGGCGGCGCCAGGCTCCACGATGACAGTTGGTCAATGGCCTTTCCCATTGGATACGATCCGGCTAATGTGAAGTGTACGGCCTATGCCGGGACCGATGGCGGTGTGTACAAAAATACTTCTTCGGTTGTTGTTTCCGGCGGGTGCGACCCATCCAACGGGTGGGTTACAGCCATGCATGGCCTGCACAGCCTCGAAACTTATGTGATCGACGGAGTCTCCCAGGCAGTGGCCAATCCTTCCTGCACCGAATGCCCGGACGCACTCTACATCGCTACAGGCGATAACGACCTTTGGGCTGTCTGGAATGGTGGGGCGAAATCCGGCGTCGAGGATTTCATCACCGGCGATGCGGGCGAAGTGCATGTCGATCCGGCATATCCGTCGCAGGTGATCAACACCAGAGGGTTGGTAGCGACTGTGGCGTCTCTACCCGTCGGCAGCGGACCGCCGCTACCACCGAACACCACCGCCGGAGGAGCTGCTCCACCGTCGCCACAAACACCACCTGCCGCCGGTACCGGCTTGGCGTCGCTGCCGGGTGTCTATTACTTCACCACCGGACCATGTACCGGAAGCGTCGGCAATCTGGGGCCATGCCCACTCGGCCCCGGCAATCCCACACTAACGCAGTTGTTGGCTGTGGCCGGAGAAACCGTCACTTCGCCCGTTTATTATGCCGTGGTTGGCGGATGTACACCCGGCCCGAACAACACTTGCCCGGTGTTACCCGACCGAATTGTCTCCGCTACAGGCGTGCCCAGTGCGCAGGCATGGAAGCCGGTGGATGGCGGTCCATTCTTTCCGGCCGGCAGCGTTCTTCAAATCCGGGCGTCGGGTGGAATCAACAACACATTGCTGTGGGTGCTCGCGCTCGCGAGCAGTGGCAACGGGCAAGTGTACCAGGGACGGGTGGTTGGCGGGCAGGTCTCCAAGTGGAATCTTGTCTCCGGATCCGGACAGACCGCGATCGGCAATGCGGCTGATCTTTTTGTAGACACTTACGATTCCTGCAACCCTAATGTCCTTGTCTATGTTTGTCGCGCTTGGGTCACCGACGTTAAGGATTCCACCATCAAAATGACTACCGACGGCGGCAATACCTGGAATGCCAGTACCGCAATGGCGACCATCGCCACAGCAAACGGCCGCTACCGCTTCGACTGTCACCATCAAAACAATGCCAACTGGTTTATCTTCGACTATGGATGCGCATTGTCCGGGATGTCTTTCAGCCGTACCGACTCGAATATTGGGGTGGCAGCGCTATATCCCGGAGGTGTTGCATATACCAATGACGGTGGCCAGAACTGGAGAGAGTTGAAGGGCATCACCACATATCTTCCGACAGGAAGTTCCTCGGCTCAAAACCTGCCGGGCTATCCCATCTCCGTTTGGTATGACGAGAATCGGGCCGCAGGAAAGCCCGCCATCTATGTGGCTTTCCATTGGAATCGCATCGTTCGCGTAGACGGAAACTTCGCCGTGTTGCCCGCACAATAATCGGCGGAGACGCGATCCGCGCGGCCGGGCTGAGTTTCCTATACAAGTGTTGTTGCGCGCTGCCGCTGCCTTGTAATCGTGTGGTCTGCAGCACTCGCCCATCTTTCTACTCCGCAAGGACGCCACTCCGCACGGTCCAAGCCTTATCGCGTTCGGAAGTGGGATGCTCGCCGGCGTAAATTTATCAATCAGTAGACGGCCCGGAGGTAGGCCCGCCGCGCGGCGCCGGATGCGGATTCACATAGCGCCCGAAGTGTCCCGTCCCGTCATGTAACGACTCGTGCAAAAACCAGCCAGCCATCAATCTTCAGGTTTGATGCCGATGTGATCCATTTACCACCACCCGAAGTCTGCACTCCAGGTCTCTGGCCGCTTGATTTGTTCCCCTTGCTCACGCGTGGGGCTACAACCCGGCTCGTGGTAGCCCCGCGCGTAAGCAAGGGGACGACCCCGTTTTTGGAATGAAATCAGCGGGTCACAGA
>Ga0116125_1000467_pt1 | contig 18840 bp, 20 predicted proteins | sample June2015DPH_16_1_2_FD_89729 | JGI IMG/M metagenome (GOLD analysis project Ga0116125, IMG submission 89729) | Peatland microbial communities from SPRUCE experiment site at the Marcell Experimental Forest, Minnesota, USA - June2015DPH_16_10 | ecosystem: Environmental > Terrestrial > Soil >...
GTGCTCGAGGGGAGCGGCATCCGCTCCCCTCGACGTGTCGTGGACACCGGGGCGGCGGGAGCGGAGCCGAGCGAGCGAAGCGAGTCGAGGCGGAGCGAAGCGCTCAGGGTGATCCGGGTGACTTATTAAAGAGCCCTCTTACGGAAGTTCCGAACGCTGAGCGAGACCATCGCGATACTGATCACCACGAGCGCGACGACGTTCGGCCACAGCTGCGTGGGACCCGCACCGCGCAGCACGACGCCGCGCACGATCTCAATCATGTGGGTGGCCGGCAGGAGTCGGCCAATCCATCTCAAAACGAACGGCAGTCCGGGCGTCGGGAAGATGTACCCGGATAAAAAGATCGACGGGAGAAGAAACATTTGGGCCATTTGCTGGGCCTGGGCCTGCGTCTGGGCCCGCGTGCTGATGGCGAGCCCGATCGACAACAGCGCAAACAAATAAATGAGCGCCATGACGAAGAGAAATGTCAGATCGCCGCGAATCGGTACGGCGAAACCGAAGCGCATCGCGACCAGAATCAGCGCCATTTCGACGAGGCCCACGAACAGGTAGGGGGCGAGTTTTCCGAGCATCAGACCGAGCGGGTCGATCGGGGTCACCAGCAGCTGCTCGAGCGTTCCTTTTTCGCGCTCCCGCACGATCGAGATGGCCGTCAGTACGATCGCGACAATCTGAAGCAGGATCGCGATGAGCCCGGGGATGATGAAGTTGGCCGTTCGCCCGTCGGGGTTGAATAAGACGATGGGCTGGACGCTGAGCGCGTTCTGGGTCGGTGTCACACCCACTTGGATCTTGTCGGTGACCGCACGCAGGTTCTCGTCCGAGGCCACCCCGTTGACCGACGCGAGTGCCTGGGCGCTGACGTTCGCGTCGCCGCCGTCGATGAGCACGAGCAGCTTGGCCTCTTCGCCCCGTGCACGCTTGTCGTGGAAGTCGGGCGGAATGATGATCCCGACCCGCGCGCGGCCCGACACGATGTCTTCGCGCGCGGCGTGCGGATCGAGGGTGATGCGCCGGATCTCGAACGTGTGCGTCGCCCGCAGCTTGTCCATCAGCTCGCGCGAGTAATGAGACTCGTCTTGATCGACGACAACAGTCGGAAGATTCGAGACGGTCTGGTCGATGAAGCCGAAGAGAATCAACTGAAAGACCGGAATCGCCAGCGCAATGACGAGCGTCGCCCGGTCACGCCGCATATGCACGAACTCCTTCATGAAGATTGCGACGAACGAGTTGATGAAACCGGCTCGCATGACTCAGCCCACCGATGCCGATCCGGGGTTTGCGGCCGGCGGCGCCGCAGCCTTCGCATCCGTCTCCGACGCCGCTCGTTCGGTCAAGGCCACGAAGACGTCCTCGAGCGACGGTTCGACCTCGCGAACGGTCGCGAGATCGAAGCCGGCGTGACGAACGCGATCGATGATCTGCTCGTCGGTCACGTGCGCCGCGACGACGGCGTGGACGGATTGCCCGAAGAGAGTTGCGCTCGCGACATAGCTCTGCGTTTGCATCCAAAGCAGCGCACGCGCCGGGTCCGCGTGCGTCTCGATTTCGATCCGACGCATCCCAGGCTCGTTCACCGACGCCAGTCGCTTGAGCTGCGCGGGAGTGCCGGTGGCGATCATTCGGGATAGGTACAAGTATCCGACTTCGCTGCAGCGCTCCGCCTCGTCCATGTAATGGGTCGTGACCAGAAGCGAGATCCCTTGGGCGGCCAGCTTGAAGAGCAAATCCCACAGCTCGCGACGCGCCACCGGATCGATCCCTGCCGTCGGCTCGTCGAGAAATACCACCCGGGGCTCGTGCAAAAGCGCCGCTCCCAGCGCCAGGCGCTGCTTCCATCCACCCGAGAGCAACCCAGCGCGACGCGACACGTAGGGCCCAATGTGCGTAAGCTCGATCGCGGCCTCGCGGCGCGCACGCAACCTCGCCCCGGTGAGTCCGTAGACGCGCGCGTAGAAGTCGAGGTTCTCGCGCACGGTCAGGTCGTCGTACAAAGCGAACTTCTGGCTCATGTAGCCGATCGACCGCCGAATGGCTTCGCCCTGGGTCGCCACGTCGAGACCCAGCACACTTGCCGAACCCGAGCTCGGAGCAAGAAGCCCGCAGAGAATGCGAATGAGCGTCGATTTCCCCGATCCGTTGGGACCGAGCAGTCCGTAGATCGTCCCGGTGCGAACCGATAGATCGACTTGTTCCAAGGCAGTGAAGTCCCCAAAGCGACGCGTCAACGCGCGGGTGAGGATCGCGGCACCGGCGTGAACGTCGTTTGCGATCATCGTCGTCGAGGTCACTTCGGAACGTGAATGAACGCGGCCATGCCTGCACGCAGGTCACCCGGGCCCTCGGGCACTCCGACCCGGACGGCAAACACCTGATCCGCGCGTTCGTCCGCAGTCTGCAAGTTCCGAGGCGAGTACTCGCCGACCGAATTGATGTGCTCGACCACACCGGCAAATTTCCGATCGGGAAACGAATCCACGTTGATCGGCACCTCCTGCCCGGGGCGGATATGGCCGATCTGAGTCTCGGGGACGTAAATCCGCACGTAAAGCTGATCGTCCTCGATCAGCGAAGCGGCCGTCGCGTTGGGCGCGACGATGTCGCCGGGACGCAGATCGAGCGATTCGACGCGTGCGGGGCGAGGCGATCGGATGACCAACTCGCTCAACATCACTTCCATTTGATCGAGTTTGCCCTGTGCGGCTTCGACCGAAGCCTGCGCCGCGGCGATGTCCTCGACGCGCGAGCCAGCTTCGACCAATCGAGCATTGGCACGAGCTTCGGCGGCACGAGCAGCCGCTTGAGCAATGTCTTCCCGGCGCGATCCGTTCTCGAGCTCCTCGAGCTCCTGCGTCGCGGCGTCGCGCTGCGCGCGGGCCCCTTTGAGGGTCGTGTGCGCGTCGTCGAGCTGGGACTGCGAAATCGCCTGCGTAGCCAACAGCCTCTCTGCACGATCCGCGTCGAGTTTGGCCTTGTCGACCGCCACCTGGGCCGCGACCAGTCGCGCCTTCGCGGCGGCGATCTGCTCGGCCCGCGCCCCGACACGAGCCTCCTCGAACGCCGCGCCGGCCGTCTGCGCGCGTGCCTTGGCCTGCTCGATCTCTTCCGGCCTCGCTCCACGCTTCAACTTGTCGAGCGTCGCCTTGGCCTCGTCGAGCTGGCCCTGTGCGATCAACCGCTGAGCGGGGACATCGCCCGGTTCGAACTCGACGAGAGCCTGTCCCGCCGTCACTCGGTCGCCCTCCTTGGCGCGGACGGCCAAAACACGTCCGCCTACCCGGGAGCCGACGGAAATCGTCCGCGCCTCCACCGTGCCGCTCCACTCGTAAGGCCTGGACCGCTCCCAGGCCTGCCAACCCAAAAGGGCGCCGCCCAACACCACGACGACAATGAACGGCGGCAACGCTCTGGCGAAGGCCGAACGACGAGGTGTCTCGGCGTCCGATCCGGCGGAGAGCGGCCTCGTTTGCGCGGTCATTTCAGGCTCCGAACGTGGGGTCTGTTCGATGCGGCTCGGCACAGACCGTTGCTGCGGATGCGCATGGGTCGGCTGGCCGGGCGATTTTGTCCCGACGAAGACTCTAGCATTCGGTCATGATCGTCGCCGTGAGGCCGCTCGTTGCCGTTCGCCGCGCCGCTCCGTTCGATCCGGACTTCCTCGAAGGCAGCGGGCTGTTTTGGCCCCTGCGCCGCGCCGGCGATGCTCTCGGAAGAAGCGAAGACTTTCCGACCGTCCAGGCTCTCAATCGGGTGTTCCAGCGGGACGCCCCCGTGCGATTCGTGCCTGCCGCACCTCGCCGGCGACGCGGGCACGCCGTCGACCTGCGCCAGCTCTACGACGCGCGAGTGACGCTCGACGGCGAAGTCCCGACGAGACGGAATTGCTGGCACGACTTCATGAACGCGCTCGTCTGGGGAACCTTCCCACGCGCAAAGCGCGCGCTCCATGCGCGCCAGCATCGGGCGATCGCCCGCCGCGTGGCGCCCGGCGATCGGACGCTGCCTACCCATCGATCCCGGGAGCTCGATGCGCTCGCGTTGCTCGACGAGGGTGGGGTCGCCGTGCTGGCGCGCCATCCCGAGCAGATGCGATTGCAGCTGCGGATGCCGGGCAAGGGAGCGCTCCGGTCGCACATCGCGTCGGGCAACGCCCACGCCGTGGTCTTCGGTCACGCCATCTACGAGAGCCTCGCGCTCGGCGTCACGCCCGCCGTCGTCGGCGCGGTCGTGCTCGAGCACGATCCGGCGGAGGCGGACGTGGTCCGAGCCGCCGACGGTCGCCTCATGCAAGCCATCGAGGACGTCGCCACGCTGCGGTCTCCGACGGAGCTCGTTCGCGTCGACCTCGGCGAGGCGGAGTTTGCGTCTCGGGGCACCGGACCGGAGCGCCCTTGGGGGACCTAAACCGTCGGTTCGACCCTCGGAAGCCGCCGGGTCGAAGAGGGCATGCGCCCGAGGGCGCGGGTCGAGCGTTAGGGGCTTTCGGGCGCCTGACCGAACTCGCGAACGCCGTATCCGATCGCGGCCAGGGCACCGCACAGCCCGGTCGCGTAGAGGCACATGGTTCGCGGACCCTGTCCCAGGATCACGAAGACGGCGGTCGCAAACTGCAGTCCCGTCGCGACCTTGCCGAGGACGTTGGCGGACCGCGCGGAGTCGGTGGCCCGCGTCCGAAAGACCAACGACAGGCCCAGGATCAGTCCTTCGCCGAATTCACGCGTGCTCAACACGAAGGCCTCCAATAGCGACAGCGATCGGTTGTGCACCAATGTCACGAGCACCGACAGAGCAAATAGCTTGTCCATCGCACCATCGAGGGCCGCACCGGTGATCGTCTGCTGGTGAAAGCGACGCGCGTACCAGCCGTCCAGGACGTCGCTGAGCGCCGCCGCGACGAGCAGTCCGATCGCGTGAGCAGGGGTCCGAAACACGAAGGGAAATGCTGCAGCAAGAGGGGCTCGACACAAACTCAGAAGACCCGGAACCCGCAGAAGGTCTCGCGCTCGGTAGCCCGCGACCCCTCGATAAGCATCCGATCCCCGCGCGTTCACACCGCGATCATCGCACGAGTACGAAATCGGCGTAGTCCGCCGCGCTGTCCGTCTGGGTATCGTCTCCGTCGGTCATGATCCCGACCCCGACGAAGTCGGGCACGTCGCCACGCGGATCCCCGTCGTCGAAGTGACGACGAAATTCGGCTTTGAGATCGACGTCCTCCTGGCGCCACACCCCGGTGGGGCCGCCCGACTCGAGTGCCACGGTTTCTTGAGCCAGAAATGGATTGCGCTTCCGATCGCACACCGCACCCCGCACGCCGACCGAGCTCCAGACAAATTTGAGCGTGTACCAGCGAATCAGAGCCTTCCACGTCGCATAGACGACCGCCGCCGAGTCCCGTTTGCCGTGGACGCACTCGTCGCCGCCCCGGGGCAGCGCGAGCGCGCGCCACTGCCAGCGCAACCGCGCAGCCGTCTTGCGATCCGCGTCCGCAACCTGGAAGCCCAAGACCGTCGTGGACTCGGGCGGACGGTATTGTGCGCGCACGAACGGCATCGCGGGGTCATTGACGGCTTGGTAATAATTGACCGGCCCCGACCGGCGCGCGATCACCTGCCACCGGATGACGTCGAGGCGAACCTCGGACCGGTTGCCGTCGCCGCGAGCCGTCCTCGCGCTCGAAGCGGCCGCCAAGAGCAGCACCAACCCGCACGCGCAGCGGACCGAGCCGTTCATCGCGTCGCGCCGTCGCGATGGACTCGGCTCTCGCTGTCGTCCGGTCAAGTCACGACCCCGACCATGACGGGCAAGTGCCGCAGCGTCGTAGATCGTGCGCGCACTCTATCGCAGATTCCCGACCGCACTCAGCCGATCGCCGCAGCCGGATGATCCCCGAGGGCGCCATGCCGAGTCCATTTTCACCGCGCGACGTACCGGACGCAAGGCCTCGACGCAAAGGGATCGGTGAAGCTCTGCCACCGCGAAGCCCGGCGTCCGATCTAGGTCGCCGTGAGAATCTCTTTGATCGGTCCGGTACAGAAGTTGACCATCGCTTTGCTACCGCCGGGCGGGACGCCGGACGTCGATCCGAACGTCGACAGGCTGACACCCATGACCTGAGCGAGAGTGATGAGCAGGTCGTTGTGGTAGCGATTGCTCGTCGGGGGGTTGTTGGCCACTCCGTTCGCCAGATTGAGCGGGAATTGCACGAGCTGGCCGGTCTTGAGTTTGCCTCCGCCCCCACCGATGAGAACGAACGGAGTATCGTCGTGGTTGTGCGCCGAGCCCATGTCGAGCTCGCTGCCCCAGCAGATGACCGACTGACCCAGCAAGTTCTTGCCACTCGCCGTGGTCAGGCTGGCGAGCTTCTGCGCGAGGTACGTTACTTGATTCGCATACCACAAATCAATGGCAGGCAACTGAGTCATATATTCCGGGTAAGTCGTGGGATATTGCGAAAACGCGGGCTGATACTGGGTCGTGTCGTAGAGGTTGCCGCTACAGCCGTACGGAACGAGGCTGTAGAGCGACGAGGGGCCGCCGTGGGAATAGTTGTGGTGGATATCGGTCTGGTTCGAGCCGATCCAACTGTGGGTCACTTGGCTCGTGGCTGTCGAAAACTGCAAACTCGCGACGCGCGTCAGATCGCATGCCAGCGCGAACGCGAGAATGTCCATTTGAAGCGTCGCACTCAACGGGAAATCGATGGACGGCGACGTATATCCGGCCGGAATCGCTTCCGGCGCCTGACACCCCTGGCTCGCCGTAGCCGCCGCTGCCAGCTGCGTGTCGAGATCGTTCCACATCGCCTGGTAATTCTGGAGCTGGACGCGGTCCTCGGTGCACATCCGGTTCTGCAGCGCATTGAGCTCGCTGTTGGTCTGCGCGAAGATTTGCTTGCGGATGAAGGTCGTCTTGTTCGGACCCGACGACGAAGAGGTGCTCGGCATGCTCGGGAACAGCGTGCTGCGAGCGACCACGGGACTGTCGATCGGGTCGAGGAACCCGACCGTCCCACCGGCGTTGCCATAGATCATGCGCGTCTTCACTTCACGGTCGGAGAAGTCGGCGCTGCTCCGCACCATCAACTGGACGGAAGGATACGTGGTCGCCGCGGCGAGCTGCGTGGCGATCTGCTGATCGATGCTGACGCTCGTCGCACCCGTCGACGGGCCGCTGTTGTAACAGCCGGTCCAAAGGGCCGCCATTCCGGCCTCATGAGAGCCGTTCGCCGTCCCGACATTGAGGCCGTCGAGAACGATGGTTTGATTCGTCAGATCGGTCGTTCCCGACGCCAGCGGAGCCAGGGTCGCCCGGAACGTGGTGAGCGGACTGGCGATGGCGGCCGTCGTCGTTCCAGCGTTAGAAGGCAGAGGGCCCGCGGGCCCGTTCGCGCCCCACGCGTACCGGACGACGCCGCAGGGGGTAAAGATGAGAATGAGGTATTGCGGATCGCTCGTGGGCGACGCGTAGCTCGGAAGCGACCGCAGGAACGGGTAGGTCAGTGCGCTCGCTCCGACCGCCTTCAAAAAGCGCCGGCGGTTCAATTGAAGTCGGGTCATCATTGGCACTCACTCCCGGCCGTCTCGGCATTCCGGTAACGGAATGAGTCGCTCTGTGCAATGGCGACCAGGGCCTGTTGCAGGCTGAACGGCCCTGGAGAAGACGACGCCGAGAAACTTTGAAACGCTTGCTGCAGCGAACAGGCGTCGGCGAGACTTTCGAGTCGGCCGAGCGCGTAACGGAACTGCTGGAGCGTGTAGCATTCTTGAACCTCTGGGGCCGAGGCGAGCTGCGTGGCCAAGGCCACCGGCCCGTAGAACGAAGGTATGCTCAGTTGGCCAGCGCCACCCTGCGCGACGCTGCCCCCCGCGTCGATCGGCGGATAGCTGCCGGCATCCGGTTGCCCGTTCGAGTCGTTGGCTTGATACGCACCGGTGGCGTCGAAGTTGGCAAACCCGAACCCGATCGGGTCCATCATCGTATGGCACCCACTGCATGCGGAATTGTTCAAGTGCTGAACATATTGCTCGTTCGTCGTCTGCCCCGGTGGAATGGTGGCGGGGGGCGGCGAAATGGGCACCCCATCGATCGCCGCGGGAGGGTCCGGCACAACGTCACATAGGACCTGTTCGCGCACGAGCTTGCCGCGCAGCACCGGCGACGGCAGCGATGTGTGCGCCTGCGTCGCCATGACGCTACCCTGGGTGAGTAGGCCAGCCCGGATCGTGAGACCGCTCGGGTTGACGTTCGTTTTGGTCGCCCAGCTGTTGTCACCGCCGCCAACGCCGTAGAAGCTCGCCAGATCCGTATTGATGTAGGAGTCTGCGGACGTGAGCAGCTCGGTGAGCGTCGCACCCGTCTGGGAGTTCTCGGTGGCCACCTCGTTGTAGAACGTTTCGAGCGTCTCGGTCTGCAACTCCTGGGCAAGAAGCGAAGTCCATTTCGTGAACTGCGTGTCCTTCGTCACCGACGGGGTGTTCTGCAGCTCCATCCATTGCGTCGCAAAATCCTCGAGTGCCGCCTTCGCCTTCCCATCCTGGAGCATGCGCTGGACTTCGGCCTGCATACCGCTCGCCGTCGAGAGGGTGCCCGACTGAGCGTCGCTCAGGAGCGTCGCGTCGGGAATTGATCGCCACAGAAATAACGAAAGCCGGGTTGCAAGCTCGTTGGGGGTCAGCAACACGGCGTTGCCCGCGACGCCCGGCTGGCCAAATTCGAGGACGAATAAGAATCGCGGCGAGGTCAAGACGGCCACGATGACGGCTTGAATCCCGGTCGCAAAATCGAATGTGCCCTTGACGGTCGAATAGATGCCAAATAGGCTTTGCGATTCGGTACTATCGTATTGGCCGCGGAATGCTCGGTTCGCGAAACTGTCGATGAACTGCTGCGCGCAGGTATCGTTTTGCTGGGCACCGCTGCAGCCGACCAGATTGCTGAGCGCGGAGGATGCGCCCACATCGTCGCCCGCGTCGGTTGCCGTCATGGGGCCCGCGCCGACGGCGGTTGCGGCGAGCGTCTCTGCGGCCTCCAAGTATTCCTGGGGGATGATCGTGTCCTGGACAGTCGTGTAGGTGTTCGTATCGAAGTTGACGCCGGTGGCCATCGGACTTTCCGCGACGAATTGAAGCGCAGGCTGAGTCTGATCGTTCAACAGATCCCGAACCATGTCGTCGTATTCGACGCGCGAAATGCGTCGCAACGGAGAGGGACCGACGCTCGTTTTACCCGGCTGGCATTCCGACGTGTTGCTGATGAGGCTGACGGAGTAGACCGGGCCGGCCACTGCAATGCCTGCGTCGCTGAGCGAGATCGGAACGCTTGCGCTTGCGCTTGCCGTCGCGCTGGATGCGGATGTGCCGGTTTGCGCCGGCGGCGGCGGCGCGTCGCCACTCTTCACGCAGCCGGCGCCGGACCCGGCGAGCCCCGCGATCGGTACCGCCAGAACGCAAAGGGCCGCCAAGGTGCGCGAAAAGAATCGCCCCGCTTTCTTGAGGGACCCCCCGAATGTGCTCGTCGCACGTGTGATCACGGAATGAAGCCTTTCGTGGGCAAACTCGGCTGGTTAAAACGCCAACCGTCCGGGGCGCAAGGAACGCCGCGTTGAGCCACGGGACCTCTTGGACGAACGGCTCGCTCGGCGCCGAAGATGATAGCGAACCAGCCGAATCGCTCAAATGCTGCAGGTGTATCTACGTGACACGCCCACGCCGCTTCGGCTTATCAAATCGTGTCGGCCGTGTTTCGCGTGACGCACGTGAGACGCGCTTGTGAGTCCCCTTCCGCTCCGCCGCCACTGCAGCGCAGTCTTGCGGGAGCGGATCAGCGCCCGCCGAGCGCCGGGCCCAGGATGTTAAGACGCAGCCGTGACACTTCTTCGACCAACTGCTGCCGCAGACTCTGCGCCGCCTCGCCTGAGGCGGTGTGATGCCTCAGTGCATCGGCTAGCGTCCGGACGATGGCTGTCTGTGCGCGCACCGAAGAGCTACGTCGCTCGTCGGAATCCGCCATGCGGCGCGCGTTCGTGAATTTCGACATGTCCAGGGCCTCCTCGCGGGCGGGTCGCGGCGGCGCGACGCCCATGGCGATGTCGGGGTGCAGGACGCGCGGCGACCTTCGCATCAAAGAGCAACGACCATAACCCCCGGTTGGTTCAGGTACAACGGCCATTTGTCATGCGAATGAATTTAATAAGCGACTCACGTTGTCCCTCACCGGCTTCTCAGCCCAGCAGCTCTCCGGTGCCGGTTCAGCGAGAGCGGAGCACAGAGTGAGGCGCAGCGTCTCGCCCCATCCTGCTGGGGTGCTCGAGGGCAGCGTCTGCTCGGGTGGAGCCGAGCGAGCGAAGCGAGTCGAGGCGGAGCGAAGCGCTCAGGGCGATCCTGGTTTCGCTTCGCGACTTGTTAAGCCATCCACGAGCAGCCGGTCGAGCGCGATCGAGCCGGGCCCGATGATCGCGATCATGACCAGAACGACAAGGTACGTGAACTCGTCCGTGCCCACCAGATCGAACAGCCCATGAATCTCGCTGCTCTTCGCGGTCACGATGGCGACGAACATGCTGACGACAAGCGGAATCGTCGCCAACCGGGTCAGCAGACCGATCACGAGCAGCGTGCCGCAGACGAGCTCACTGGTGCCCACGAGAACCGCATTGAAACCAGGAGCTGGGATGCCGAGCTTCTCGAAAAAGGCCGTGACTTTTGCCAGATCATGAACTTTGCCCCACCCGGTGCTCATGAACAAAAGACCCACGGCGAGCCGCCCGAGCAGAGGTGCCAACCATCGAACAGGATCGATCGCGTCGAGCAAACGCGTGCGCAGAGACAGAATGAAGGTCGAAGCGTTCGTCATCGAACAAGCCTCCAAGGCCGAGGTGGTGCTTCAGTCCCAGCGTACGGCAGAACGCCGGCCCGGTTACAGGGCGACTCGCATGCGTGGTCCGCCTGGACGCTCGGCTCGACGCTCGCCTTGGCCGGTTGCACGGGTTCTACGCCACAGGCCTCCGGAATGCCTCGGACGCCTCGCGCACAGCCTCCCGGCCCCTCCGTCGTCTGGACGTACGCCGTCGAAGCCGCCGGGCCAGCCGGAAACCTCTTGCGCATCGACGCCGACTTTGCACCCACCGAAGCGGAGACTCTCGAAGTCGACCCGGACGGCGCGCCTTTCGTGCGCGACCCCCAGTACGCCGTGGCCGACGGCTGGAAGCCGCTGTCGAGCGACGGCGGCACATGGGTCGCGCCATGCCGTGGGGGATGCCGAATCCGTTACGGCTTTGCGCTCGTCGAGGCGGCGGAACGTCTGAACGACGCGGAGTCGGCGCTGGCTGCCGGCGATTCGATCGTCGCGCCGCCCTCCACGTGGCTGCTGCGCCCCACCGAACCGGCCGGCCGCGATCGCTTTCGATTTCGAGTGACCACGACGGGCACGACGCATTTCGTCACCGGCATCCGTGCGGTCGATGGTTCCGCCGATACGTTCGAGGCCGCCACGGCCGATATGGCAAACGCGAGCTTCGCCGTGTTCGGCTCCCTTCGACTCGACACAATCCCCGTCGGCGCCGCGCGGATCGACGTCGCACTTGCACCGCGTAGCCTGCCGCTCACGCGCCCCGAACTCGTCGCATGGGTTGCCCGCGGTGCCTCGAGCCTGGCCGCCTACTACGGCGCGTTGCCGGTCCCGAGAGTGCTGGTGATCATCGTGCCGGGGTCGGGCCAAAGCACACGCGGCGAAACGATCAGCCAGGGCGGCCCGGCGGTCGTGATTCGACCGGCCGACGGACTGACGGCCGCGGCAGCGCGGGACGACTGGGTCGTTACGCACGAACTGATCCACGCCACCTTGCCGTCTCTCGGGCACGCGCATGCCTGGTTGGACGAGGGGATTGCGACGTACGTCGAGCCGATCGTGCGGGCGCGCGCCGGGCTGGTGACCGCCGAACGATACTGGCGCGAGCTCGCGCAAGGCCTCCCCCAAGGGCTCCCCGAGGCGGGCGACCAGGGTCTCGATCGAACGCGAACCTGGGGCCGCACGTATTGGGGCGGAGCCCTCTTCTGCTTCGTCGCCGACGTTCGGATCCGCGAAGCGACGCACGGGGATCGGTCCTTCGATGACGTGCTCCGCGGCTTGATCGCCACCCGGGACGACGGCGCGGCGACCGTCGACATCGCGCGCTTTCTCGAAGCCGCTGACCGCGAGACGGGCACGAACGTGGTCTCCGAAATGTACCGGGCCCTGGCTCTCGCGCCCGGCTCGGTCGATCTGGCCGCGCTATGGTCCGATCTCGGCGTCCGGGTCGTTGGCACGGCAATCCGCTTCGACGATCAGGCTCCGCGAGCTTCGATTCGCCGAGCGATCACGACACCCCCCATCTCGAGGTGATTGACGGGTGCGGGCAGATGGGGCAACCCTCGCCGCCGCCCGCCTGGGAAAAGAACGACCGAAACGAAAAAGCACCGGGCGCGTATTCGAATCGCGGCCCAGCGAGGCGGGGCACGATCAATCACGGTCAAACTCACGAGGAATATCATGAAAATATCGCATTCGTTGATTGCAGCGGCTGTGGGTGGAATTCTCTTTGGCGCCGCCGGCTGTGCCGGTGAAACGCCCCCGGCGCAGCAGCCGGCCGCGGCGGCGTCCGGAAGCGCGGCGGCGCCCGCCGCGTCGGGCAGCGCCGCGCCCCAAACGGCAGCGGCCCCCGCCAAGCACGCCTGCAAGGGCCAGAACGATTGCAAGGGTCAGGGCGGCTGCAAGACCGACAAGCACGGCTGCAAGGGTCAGAACGACTGCAAGGGTCAAGGGGGCTGCAAGACGGCTTGAGTCGACGCTCGCGAGCGCCGGCGACGAACGCGCCGGCGCTCCGCGCCGCTTGGACGTCGGCCGCCGCGAGGAGCATGGCGTGATAGTGGCCAACCGTTTCGGCCTTCCGAATCTCGGAATTGGCGTCGGCTTGCGTACCGCGCATTATCGGCACATTCTCGAGCATCGGCCCGCCGTCGACTGGTTCGAAATCATCAGCGACAATTACCTGCAGACGGCGGGACGGCCGCTCGATTACCTGGATGCAATCGCCGCGCGATACCCGATTGCGATGCATGGCGTGTCGCTATCGATCGGATCGACCGATCCCATCGACCGCGGCTACCTGGCCGATCTCCGCGCCCTGCGCGACCGCACGGGCGCTCGCTGGGTCTCCGATCATCTGTGCTGGACGGGTGTCTCGGGCAAGAACACGCACGACTTGCTGCCTATGCCGTACACCGAAGAAGCGCTCGCGCACGTCACGGCGCGGGTCCGTTACGTTCAAGACTTCCTCGGCGCACCCTTGGCGCTCGAGAACCCGTCGACGTACGTCGAGTTCGCGGGCGCATCCATGCGCGAGTGGGAATTTCTGGGCCGACTTGCGGAAGAATCCGATTGCGCCATTCTGCTCGACGTCAATAATATTTACGTCTCCGCGTTCAATCACGGGTTCGACCCGCGCGTCTACTTGGCGGCGGTCCCCTTCGATCGTGTCGTTCAAATGCACGTGGCCGGACACACGAATCACGGAACCCACATCATCGATTCGCATATCGGTCCCGTAGTGGACGACGTGTGGCGGCTGTTCGGCGATGCCTATCGGCTCGCGGGCGGCACTTCGGTTCTGCTCGAGTGGGACGCGGAGATTCCGTCGTTCGAGCAGACCCACGCCGAAGCGCTCCGTGCCCGGCATTTCACGGGAGGCGGATCGTGACTCGCCGCGCGATCGTCGAGACCGTCGTCGAACGCGAGCGCGCCAGTGCCACCCCCGTCATTCGATCGCGCCTGCCCGGCACCGCGGGCGCACCGGCGGTGGCTCCGGACGCGCCGCCCGACGACGGCTCGCTGCGCTCTCGGCAGGAGTGGTTTGCGCGCGCGGTGATGTCGCCCGAGACGGTGGCGGCTCCGTCGCCCTCCGACGCCGAGCGCGTGCTGACGCCTGGACCGCGGCTGTCTTGCCTCGAACGTCTCGAAGTCTACCGGCACGCCTACCACCTGCGGCTGATCGAATGCCTCGCGGACGACTACCCCGCTCTGCAGGCGGCTGTGGGCGAGCCGGCGTTCGACCGAATCGCTCGCGCGTACATCGCGCGGCACCCGTCGACCTCCCCGAATCTGAACGCCTACGGCCGCCGGATGTCGGAATTGTGCCGGGTGCAGGAGTCGTTCGAAGCGATTGCGCCTCGCGCGTTCCTCTCGGACCTCGCCACACTCGAATGGTCGATCGTCGAAGTGATCCACGCCGCAAGCACCGAACCCCTGACGCTGTCGGGGCTGCGGGACGTGCCCGTCGAGCGGTGGGCAGACGCCCGAATGACGACGACGCCGGCATTTCGGCTCCTGCGTTTCGCTTACCCCGTCAACACATACTTTCAGGCGTTTCGCGAGGGCAAAAACCAAGCGATCCCGGATCGTTCCGCTTCCGCTGCGGCGGTGTATCGATCCGGGCCCACGGTCTGGCGTATGGATTTGTCCGACCCGATGTTCGACCTTTTGAACGGTCTTCTGGGCGGCGCCACCCTCGGGGCCGCGTTGGAGCGGGCGGCGGCGGGCTTTGGCGACCTCGGCGAGGACGTCGCGGTGGCGCGCGTGATGGCTTGGTTTCGTGACTGGGTGTCGAGCGGGCTCTTTTCGGGCGTGTCGTTCGGATAACGTTGCGGCTCCGCGTGCGTAACCCGGGCGTGCTCGGCGTGCATTCTGTCGCGACTGCGATGACGGTCCCAGGTAGCGTGCGGGGACAGTTGACGATGTGGGTGTCCATCGGGGAGAGTGCCGATCCGTCCCGGGCACGGTCCATGGTCGAGCCGACCGATAATCTCTCGCGGCCATTGCCGCTCATCCCCGGCGAAAGGAGCCGGCTATCGGATTCGTCCGACCGAGCGCTCGACGAAGCGATGGATCGCTACGCCCGGGGTGATGACGCTGCGTTCGACGAGCTCTATCGGCGAGGTGCGCCACGTTTGCGTGGCTTTCTCCTCCGCCTCGGCGGGGATCGCGCGCTCGCCGAGGACCTGGTTCAGGAGGCGTTTCTTCGCGTGCACCGCGCCCGAGGAAGCTTCGGCGCCGGCGCGCCGGCCGTTCCGTGGATTCTCGCGATCGGACGCAACGTTTTTCGTGACCATGTCCGGCGAGTACGGGCGCGACCCGCGACGACCGCGGGCTCGACGACGGAGGACGAGCGTGCGCAGCCGGAGGCCGCCGTCGACACGCGCGGAGACGAAGCGCTCGCTGCACAGGAAATGCTCGACGTCGTCCGGCGCACCCTGAGCGAGCTGCCCACCGTGCAGCGCGAAGCGTTCCTCTTGCTGCGCTTCGAGGGATTGAGCGTGAGCGAGGCCGCAGAGGTGGTGGGCGCAAGCGTCGGCGCCGTCAAGATCCGAGCGTTCCGTGCGTACGAAGCACTACGCGCCGCACTCGATCATCCCGCCAGGGCGGGGCGTTGACGTCGTGAAGCCCGATCTCGACCTTCAGCTTCTCAGGGACATCCCCGATCCATTTGCGGACGCCGCCCGGCAGCCGTTGCCCTCGATCGGCGTACCGCCCCGCCGTGTCTCGCCGACCCGCTCGGGCGTGCGCGCAATGCGGGCGGCTGCTCTCGCGGCCGCGCTCGCATACGACGCGTGCTGGCTCGCCCTCTTCCGAATCCACGGCGGCGGACGCCCTACCGGTATCGTTGTGCTCGGCGTCCTCATCCCGCTCGCTGCCGCGGCGATCGCCCTGGCAGCCGCCGCCCGGCAGGGATCGCGCGGCCTCGGCGAGACGCCCGGCCGCGTCATCGCCCTGACAATCGGCGCTGTCGGCCTGTTCGTGTCGGCGACATGGGCCGTTTTTCCGGTCGAGTGGAGCGAGGGCTTCTGGCTCCGCACCGCGAGCTGCCTGGTGCGTAGCGCCATCTTTGCCGGCGGCCCGCTCGCCCTCGCGGCATGGGCGTTCCGGCACGCGTTCGCCACGGGGTCCGCTGTGAAAGTCTCCGCCCTCGGCGTCGCGTGCGGCGCGCTCGCTGCCGTGATGATGAACCTCGTGTGTCCCGACGACAGTGCCTACCACGTGCTCGTCGGTCACGGGGCGATGATGCTCGTCGCTGGAGCCGCGGGAGCGTGGCTCGGGCGATTGGTTGGGCCCGCGTGACCTTTCGAGGTCGATAAGCCAGGTGGTTTGCGGCGTTCTTGCCGGCCGCCGGGCTCGACCGCAAGCGCGACGAAGAGACCGAATTTCGGTCGCCAACTCGGGACCTCCTGAGCTATCCCACTGGCGTGCACGCTGCCGTACTGAGGCGCCGGTGACCCTCATCCGCTTGTGTGTCGAGTATTCCGGACACAAAAACGTCATCGTGTTCAACACGACTCCGATCCGCATCGGTCGGGATCTGTCCAACGATTGCAGACTGGAGTTCCGATTTGTTTCGCGTCGCCACGCACGCATCGACCTGCGCGAAGGCCGGCTTCTGTTAACCGACGAGGGCAGCCGTCAGGGCACTTGGGTCCGCGAGGGCACACGGCGGCTCGAGCGCCACCAGCCGATCGATCTGGCCACGGTGGGTCATGAATTTCGCATCGGCGCGCTTCTGCTCCGGGCCGAACCGGTCGACGCGACGGCGTCCCGGGCCGACACGCTGGTTTCGCCGCCCGAGCCGGGCCCCGACTCCTCCGACTCCAGGTGAGCGCCATGCGTTCGCCCGGCGACTGCTTCGTGCGACGGCTCGACGGCGAATTCTGCAGCGCCGGCAGAGGCTTCCGAACGCGCTTCAAGCGGGCTGAACGTGGAAGACGCGGCGCTCATGTAACGCACTCCCCGTACCAACCCGTTAGAATTCGACGACTTCGTTCATCCGCTCGATCGCTTTGTCTGCAAGCTGGATCTCGGCCGGAGTCAAGCTCAGATGTTCATATGCGCCTTTGATCTCATCATTGGCAAACGATCGAATCGCTCGATTCAGCAAGGCGATCGACGAGACGAGGAAGCGGACCGGGATGCTGTTCGTCACGACCGCGACTCGTATCGGTCTACCAGCAAGGGCCACCTGAAGTCGTTTGCGTTGGAGGGCGCTCGGTCCACCGCCTTCCGTCCGAACAAGGATTCTAAGTTTTTCGAAATTCTCATGATTCTCGACGAGTACCTTCAGAAAGGCGTCCCAGTCTTCGTCGCGAGGCGTTACGGCATTTTCGCGAAGGACCAACAAAACGTCTGATACGAATTCGAAAGTGAGAGTTTTATTTCGAATAGGCATCTTTTTGCTTCGCCATCAGCCACGTGGTGCAAATTTTGCGAAGAAATGACCGAGTACCAACGGCTTTTCGACAAGTCGATACCCAGCACTCAACGATGCCTTCGCTTTTACGACGCGGGCCACTTCAGCGACATAATCCATATGGGCCTTGCCGTACACTCTTCGTGGAATCGCAAACCGCGCAAACTGGAAGATTCGCTCGGCAATTTCGCCCTGCGATGACAGTGTCAGCATCGAGAAGGGTGCCGCCCCGACCCGAATGCCACCTTCGATATAGAAGTCCGAAAATAGCGCAATTCCAGGCAATTTTTCTGGACCCAGATGGGGATACAGAGCTTGAACATCCACAAAGACGCCGGAGCCTCCGGTCGGCTTGCTCACGACGAGACCCGCCTCTTCCATTCGATCGCCCAGGTACGCAACCAAAGAAGTTCTATGCGCCAAGTAGTCCTCGTCCGTGCCCTCCCGAAGCCCGACCGCGATCGCCTCTAGATCGCGTCGGGCAAGGCCGCCGTACGTGTAGAACCCTTCGTAAAGCACCAACTTTTCCTGGCAACGCCGCGCGAAATCTTGATCGTTGGTGGCGATGAATCCGCCGATATTGACAAGCGCATCCTTCTTCGCACTCATCCAACAGCCGTCGGCATAGGACATCATCTCCGACACGATATCGGGAATGCTCTTGGTCTCGTAACCGGTCTCGCGAGCCTTGATGAAATAAGCGTTTTCAGCGAATCGGCAAGCGTCCAAGAATAACGGTATATCATATTGCTTCGCCAGTGAGCGCGTCTCGCGAATGTTCTCCATGGAGACTGGAGACGAACACGCCATGTTATTGAGTACGGTGACCACGATGAGCCGAACGCGGTCGTGGTAACGCTTCAGTGCCAATTCCAACCGCTCAAGATCGACGTTGCCCTTGAACGGATGCGGCTCTTGAAAGCGCCATAGACGATCGCAAACGAGGTCGATCGCTGTTGCGCCCCGATGCTCGACGTGCGCTTTGGTCGTATCGAAGTGAGTGTTGCTCAGCACGATATCGCCCGGTTTCAGAAGCAGCTCCATAACGATGTTTTCAGCCGCACGTCCTTGGTGCGTCGGAATCACATGTCTAAATCCACAAACTTCTTGGACCGTACTCTCGAACGCCAAGAAACTCCTCGAGCGCACGTAGGCTTCATCACCCCGCATGAGCGCTGACCATTGCTCATCGCTCATGGCTCCCGTCCCGCTATCCGTGACCAAGTCAATACAAACGTCGGCGGAATTCATGTAAGCGGGCGAATAGAAGGCCTCCGCTAGCAGCCGCGTGCGATCGGCGCGATCCGGCAAGCGAACGGTCTCGACCACCTTCGTCTTGAAAGGTTCGGCGAGCGATCGCAGGAACATCTCCTTTGCCAGATCTGCCATTGGATTAGCCGATAGCCGTCACCCGGTCGGTGTGTGGGAGCGCATTGCGAAAAACCATCAGCCAAAAATTCCCGGCCCTGGCGTCAAGAGGTGATCCGGGTCGAATCGCTGTTTGAGCAACACCAATTCACTCCATTGCTCGCCGTACTGTTCCACCCAGTCCGCTTCGTCGA
>Ga0116125_1000469_pt1 | contig 18757 bp, 15 predicted proteins | sample June2015DPH_16_1_2_FD_89729 | JGI IMG/M metagenome (GOLD analysis project Ga0116125, IMG submission 89729) | Peatland microbial communities from SPRUCE experiment site at the Marcell Experimental Forest, Minnesota, USA - June2015DPH_16_10 | ecosystem: Environmental > Terrestrial > Soil >...
GCCAGCGCGCAGGCGTACGCGATCAAGCTCACACCGCTCGGGCTGCCGGTGCGTTGGCCAGAAGCCCATGTCGGGTTCGTCGTGGACCGGGCCGTCGATGAGTCCGTGAGCGGAGGCGTCCAAGCCGTGACCGCGGCCGTCGGTGCGTGGCACGTTCCCAGTGCGCCAGCCCTCACGGTGACGATCGGACAAACCCCGAGTGTCCCGGCCGTGGACGGACAGAACTCGGTGATCTTTGCCGCGAACGGCTTCTTGCCGGCGGGCAACGCGTTGGCGGTCACGCTCGTCAGCTTCGACGCGGTGACGGGCGATATCGTGGACACCGACATCGTGATCAACGGGATTCACGCATTCAGCGTACTGCCGAGCGACGCGACGCCGCCCGCCGATGTGCAGGCTGTCGCCATGGAGGGAGGCGCGGGGGTGGATGATCCGAGGAGCCAGGCCCACCTCGCATTCGATCTTCAGCACGTCGTGGCGCACGAAGTCGGACACGCGCTCGGACTCGCGGATTCGACCGACTCCAACTCCGCCCTGATGTACTCCTACACGAAGCCGAACGACGCATCGGTGCGAGGACCTGCCGAAGACGATACCGACGGCATCTCCGACCTCTACAGCGGCGCGGTGGCGCCGTCGTCCTCATCGGGGTGCGGCGCCAACGTCGCAGGGGCGCCCGTTCGGTCCCGGGACGCGGGCGCGGCGCTCGCACTCGCCGTCATCGCCGGCGCCTGGGTCGCTTCGCGCCGGCGTGCGCACCGGCTCGTGCCATTCGGAGCCATTCTGCTCGCAGTCGGGGCCGGCCCGCTCCCCGCCCACTCCGCACAGCGCCCGGTCCCGTCGCGCGTTTACGCGACGGCGCATGTCGTCGGCGCAACGACCGACAAGGTCGGGGGCGTCTTCCAGACGACGCTGGATCTCGTCCCGACCGCATGCAGGGGCGCCACCGACTGCCCCCGACGCGTGCGCGTCTGGGGCGGCACGATCGACGGGATCACCCAAGCGGTCGACGGCGCGGTCGCACCGCGAGTCGACGACGACGTCGACGTCGCGTTGGCCGCGACGCCGTCCGGTCCCGAGCCGCAAGAGGCCACCGTGATCGCCATGCGAACGCCGTCACGGCGTCGGTGATCCCCATCCTCCCGTTGGATGGACCGTAGCTCCTCGAGCGGAGGCTTAGCCGCCGCGTCGATGACGCCGAACATTCTCGCGATTCGCAGTCGGGCACGTCGTGGGCATAACGGCGCTCGACGGTGTGCGACGGATGAATCGCTGCCCGCGTGCGGTCGCTTCCGCGACTTCGTGACTCGGACTCAAGGGTTTCCCGGGCGGCCCGTTCCCGGCTTTGGGGACAGCCGTGGCAAGCCGTTATCTCATCGTGCGTGCGCTCGCCCTTCGCCTGCTCGACGGCGAAGTCATCGAGCACGTGGACAAGCAAGGACGCCGTTGGAGGGCGACGGCGACGGCTCTCACCCTACTGGCGTCCGAGACCGGGGACACCCTCGTGTTCGAGGGCGACGCGTACGAAATCGCCGAGAGACTGAGAAAGCTCGGATAGCGTTCGATGCCGACACGGGATCGGTGGGCCGGCCTTACGCGGCGCAAGCACGAGGGTACGCGCGCGCGGCCGACAACGCGGGGTGAAGGCAAACCTCGCGGGGGGCGAGGGTGTACCGGATCGAAACCGCCGCGGTCGCTCGCCCGCCGGTCCGGTCCAGCGATGGTTGCCGGCTTGCTGGCCACATCGATCGAAACGCCGTCTTCGTCGTGCGCTCGACCGATGAGCCGCCGCCCTTTCCCGTCCGCCACAGACCGCGTAGGATCGCCATCATGGGGCCTGAGGCATGAAACCGATCCTCATCGTCGTGCTGGTCGTTGTAGCGGCCATGTTTTTTCTTCGCTCTCGGGAGCCGAAGAAGTGAACGACGACGTGCACGCCGACGTCACGAAGTACCCCCAAGTCGCCGGGTCGCTCGCCGCGTTGGGCCCTTCACCCAAGCTCGCCACGGATTAGGCTGTTCCGCCCCGGTCCGAGACGAGGACGAGGACCTTTCCGCCCGCGCCCTGCTCCGCAAACTGCTGGGCCTCGCGGATCTGCGCGAACGGGAATCGCTTGGCGATGGGGATGACGAGGGCTCCCTCGGCGACGGCGCGCAGGAGCGCGGCAAGGCGCTTGGGGTCCGGGTGCGCCCAGTGGTGACGAACTTCGAGCCCGCGCTCCTGAGCGCCCTTCGGGTCGCTGGCGACGCATGCCACCACGCCGCCCCGCCGTACTCGGTCGAGGAGCCGCTCCGTGACGGGCGCCCCGACGGTGTCGGCGATTCCGTCGAGCGTCGGCAATCGTCGACAGTCGATCTCGTCGTCGAGGGCGACGACGCCGTCGACTGCGAGGGCCCGGGCGGCATCCGTCTGGTTCCGTCGGACGCCAGCCCATACCCTCACGCCGAGCCGCTTCGCTGCGAATACGGCGCTCCGTCCGACGCTCCCGAGCGCGCCGGTCACGAGGATCGTCGCGGACGGCGGTGGAGCCAGACTCTCTTCGACGAGCTGCGACCCGGTAAGAGTCACGAGGGGAAGTGCCGCGGCGTCAGGCAGGCTCAATCCCTCCGGCACCTCGGCCCACGCCTCGTCTTTCGCGACGACGCGCTCGGCGTAGGCCCCCATGACGAGGCCCGTCACGCGTGCTCCAGGACGGAACCGCGTCACGCCCGAGCCCACCTCGACGACCTCGCCGGACGCGTCGCGGCCGAGGATTGCGGGCAGCTCGAGCGACATTCCGGGGCGCTTCATTCCCTCGCGTAGCTTCCAGTCGATCGGGTTGATGCTCGTCGCGATCACCCGGACCTTGACCTGCCCAGCTGCCGTGTTCGGCTCCGGGACCTCGCGGAGCTCCAGCTGATCGACGCCCCCGAACCCCACCAGCACGGCAGCCTTCATGACGTACGAACCGCCTTTCCCGTCGGAGCTTACTTCAGATCCCGCCTGACCAGCGGGCCTCGGAGCCCGGACTGCGCTCGCTCGCCCGCAGGACCGAACTGACCGGCACGGCACGCGCCACGCCGTCATGCGCGCGGCGGCGTGTCGAGAGGCACAATCCCTGCGAGGGCAACGGGGCTTGAAATAGGGTGAAATGGACACGGGGCCAACCGATCGGTTACTGACGGCCAGAGTTCGCGATGGCGCTGTCCCAGTCAGGACAGCCGCCAGACAGGTGGACCCAACCAATCGGGGGGCGCGTTGCGCCCGCGGGGAGAGACTATGTCCATGAAACAATCCGCTGTGGGGATGATCGTCGCGGCCGCCGCGGCGCTTTCGGGGTGCAGCAGCGCCCGGTCGACGAGTGTGGAAACAACGGGAACGCTGAGCGTACCGCTCAGCGTGACGACGAACGGCTCGACCTACATATTGGCCAATGCCTCTATCTATATTTATCCGTCGTTCTGCTGCGCCGGCGGCACAGTAATCACCACCGGGGGCGATGGGGGTACGGCCGAATTCACCACCACGCTGCAGACGGGAAGCTGGTACGCGGACCTGTATAATTGGACGCTTGAGCGCGAAGATCCTCTGGGCGGATTCGACCCCGTCGTCGCGACGCTCACGTCAAGCAACTACGTCCCGTTCACCATCGACAACGGCACGACGACGACCGTAACGTTCACGTTTCAGACCGACGGCGTGACCGTCACGACCGGGTCCGGCACACTCAACGTAGGCATCGCCGTCAACCAGACCGATGCCGCGTGCACACCCTTTGGAGACGACTGCGCCGCAGGCTCTTGGTGTCCGCCGGCTTCGCTCACCGCGGCCGATCTGGCATGTGTCGTGGCCGGGACGGTTGCCTTGGGCCAACCCTGCACCGAGCCGCTTGATTGCGTCGCCAATGCCGCTTGTTTTACAGTCGGCGATGCGGGCGCGGTCTGCGCCGCTCTGTGTCCTGGGAGCGACGTGAACCTGCCCTGTTCGACGGGTGGCACATGCCAGTCCGCAACCTCCGCCGACTACGGCATTTGCCTGCCGGACTCGACCGGGGGCGGTGACGCGGGTGACGACAGCTCTATCCCCTGAGTCCCCGAGATGGGACGGTGCGACCTTTTCGGCGTCTCTTCGTCGGCCGATGCGCTTTGCGTTTGGCTACTCGCTCACGCGCGCCGCGGCGGCCGAACGTTCGAGATCGGCGAGGATCGCCGAAACCTCGCGTGCGCTCCGCATCGGGCGCTGCTCGCCCAGGTAGGGCCAGACGGCGTCCCGGATTTCGTGGGGAAGCACGGTCTCGAGGTATTCGAGAGCCGTTCCGCGCAGACGCTGATCGCTGGTGTGCAGAGCCTTGAACGCGATGGCGAGTGAGCCGCGATCCAGGTTCAGCGCCAGTAGGTTGAAGACGTGCTCGAGGCTGCGATCGACGCGATCGCGCAGGAGACGATCGATGAGCACCGGTTCGCCAGCGTCGTCGTCGAACTCCGGCTTGGGTTGGCTCTCCCAGACCCGTCGATCGAGCGATACCTCGGTCTTGACGATCTCGATGACGCGGCTTGGCGAGACCGCGAGATTCGGGTTCTTCTGGGTGACTTTCAGAAGAGCGCGCCCGCATTCGTAACGAACCTCGAAGCGCGCGTCCACGGCCCCCTGCAGGAGGGCTTCGGCCACTTGCTGCGTAGGGCATTCCGAGAGCAATCGAGGAACGCGACGGCGGATATCGCAGTGGACGCGCGGATCGGCGAGAGCGTCCGCGAGCTGTCCGGAGACGAGCGGGGCGACCTTTCGAAGCGCACGAATGGCGAGGGTGTGAAGCTCTCTGTCGGCGAGACGCTCGATGGCGAACGCAACCATCGTCCGAACGAGCGGCCTCTCGACCGAGAGCGCGCGGCGCGCGCGCTCCGGGTCCGTCGACATCAGATCCAAGAGGTCCTGCGCAGAATTCGGGTCTGCGGCCGCCAGCACCGTCGCTACGACGTTTGGCTTCGAGTCGGCGGCTCCGGGGCCGAGAGAGACGCGGCTCGACAGCCCGCCGTCTCCTGCGCCGAGGCGCAGACTCTCCTCGAGCGTCGCCACATAGCCGCGATGTAGGGGCCGCGATCGGGCTAGACTGACGAGCGCGCACACGACGATCGGAACCAGAACCGCGGTCCCTGCGCGAGCGCCCGCAACCCACGCGGCGACCCACGCGATCCCGGCGGCGATCAGCGTGCCGAAGCGGTCGAAGCCGACGTCGATGACCGTCTTGACCGCGCGCTTCTGGCGGATGCCGAGCGGCATGTAAAGCATCTCGTAGGCGGCCCGGAAGTACGAATTGTGCTGGATCGCCTCACCGCCTCGCAAGAGTGAGATGCTCGGAAGACCGGGCACGACCAGGCATACCGCGCTGCCAAGAAGGACGATGGCGGGCGAGAGCGCGATGCTGGTAGCGACTCCGAGCTTCTTCAGCGCGAGCCGGCCGAAGGCTGCCTGTCGAGCGAAAGACAAGGCCGCGACCACGGCCCAGAAGATGGCGAAGAAGGAGAGCAGAGCGGGGCCGTGAGCAAACCGGTGGGCGGCGGCCGCATTGAATGCATAGTCGAGCAGGCCCTCGGTGATGGCGCCCAGGGCAACGACGGTCGCCATGTTGCGGAGGTAGGGGGCTTCACGCAGCACCCGGAGCGGAAAGACGGGTTCGCCATCCGGGGGCGTGCCGACCCGGTTGGGTCGGAGGGGAGGCTTCGTGGCGTCCCCTGCCACCCGCAGCGTCCCCCACGCGGACACGGCGTTGATGGCGGAGAGCATGGGAAGCATCGTGGGCACGGCGATGAGCAAGGACAATCGCCATACGGCGAGTCCGCCCAAAAGCCCGCCCAGCGCACCGCCGCTGGTGATCGCCGTTACGGCGCGCCGGCTTGTGTGCGGATCGAACGTCTCGTCGACGAGCGACCAGAAGGCGGAGAGCAGCGCGGCGCTGAAGATCGAGGTGTAGAGGTACAGCACGATGGCGGAGAGGCGCGGCGACAGGAAGCTCAGCCCCCACAGACCGAGCAAGATCGCTGACCCTGCGCCAAAGACCAGCGGAACGATCCGGGCCGGCGTATGCCGGGTCAACATGCGCGCGAGCCACACGGCCGCGAAGAGAGACGCCACGGCCGAGACGCCCATCATGGGAGGCAGCTTCGTCGCGCTGAAGTTCGACAGGAATAGAGCGTCCCTCGTAGCCTTCGCGGCTACCTGCTGCGCGATGATCGTTGCGGACGCGACGGCGGCGACGCGCGCAGCCGCAGGAAGCCTGGGCGTCGCCGCGCTCGCCATCGGTCAGGCCAGGACCGGTACGATGTGTCGTCCGACAGGACCGGGCGCCGTGGCGCGACCGGCGTACCTCCGGCCGAGCAAGACAGCGAGGCCGACCCACGCCAGCGTGAGCACCAGGTTGATCGCGAGAAAATCCCGCGTGGTCATGGCCGTGCGGGCTCCGATCCAGACCACGACAGCCGAGAGCGAGTCTCCCGCGCGCATGACGAACGTGTCGATGACCTGCTTCGCCTTATACTTGGCTTCGGGCGATGTCACGAGCCACAAGGCTTGCCGCGTCGTGTTCGAGAGCGTGTAGTCGAGCGTGCTCTCCGCGATGCGGGTCACCATGAGCACGCCGATGAGCGGCGCGGCGAGTGCGGCTCCATAGCCGGCGAGCGAAGCGAGGGGAACGAGAACGAGCGCGACGCGGAGGCCCGCGTACTTGATCACGCGCGACACGACGAAAAGCTGCATCACGACGCCGAGTCCGTTGATCCATTCGAAGTACCGCGCCTTGAACTCGCCGATGTAGACGGCCGGGGCGACATGGAGCGCGTGGGCCGCAGCCGGCGCGCGCGCAACCAGCATACGGTCGAGCACGTAGTCGCCTGTCTTGGTGACGAAGTTCAAGACGAGGACCAGAATTGCGAACACCAGCAGATAGCGGTCGTGGGCGATGAGCGCGAACGCGTTGCCCGGCCCGAGAGGTGCGTCTTTTGGTTTCGCCGCGTCCGTTGTCCGCGTCCTAGCCTCGCGTCGATGCACGAGGGTTGTGAGCCCCAGGCTCGCCACGAGGATCGGCGCCGCGATGATCATCAGAAGAAACGGCGAGCCGCGCTGGACCAGGGGCCCCGCGAGGGTCGCACCCCCAACGGCACCAATCGAGCTCCCGATGCCGACGATGGGAAAGAGACGCTTGCCTTGTTCGTCGGTGTACGTCTCCGCGGCGAAGCTCCAGAACTGCGCAACCGTGACGATGTTGAATACACCAACCCACAAGAAGAACGGGACGCCGAGGGGAACGCCGCATATCCCGAGAACCCAGAACACCACGAGATTCATGGCGAAGAACAGCGTTACGAACGCGATGAGCGCCATGCGGCCGACCCGCGCCGCGAGCCATCCGTAGAAGCTCGCCGCGAAGACCAGCAAGAAGGCCTGACCGGCCGATGCATAGCTCTTCACCGCGGCGCCACCGCCGAGCAGAATGAGCGGCTCGCGCGCCACTTTCAGCAGGTAGTAGGCAGTCAGGAGCAGGAAGACGTTGAGGGCAAGGAGCAGGACCGTCGGCGCCTCCCCCGGCCGCACCTCACCGAACGCGCCCAGGAGAAACTCCACGGGATGCTCGCGAAAGCGAAGGCGAACTCTCGGCGTCATGGGGGGCGGTTAGGTTCGTCGTCGGACCGCGTGACGAGCACCGGACGCATGCACGAACGGCGCCACCTCTTGCCATGTCCCGCGTCGAATGCGGTGCCTTCCCCGCAAGTCTTGCAGATGCCAGGCTCTGCGCGTCTACGACAAATTCCTCGTGCGGGTCCTATCCGCGTTCGTGCTTCCCGACGACTCCAAGCGATACGGCGAGACTCGAGCGCCATAGTGCAATATCCCGCGTCGCAGGGCAAGCGGGCTCGAGACCGTCACGGTCGCCGGGCCCATTCGCAATTTGCCAAGTGGCGAGATCGGTCGTGACCTGCACCGAAGAGGCCTGCCGACCCGCACACGCGTCACTCATCTTGGAACCATCCGGTGGGTATCTGAGGGTCGGCACACGGGGCGCGCGTTCGCGCCGCGCGTCACGGGTCGGTAACGACCCGGAAACCGGGGCGGAGTTTCCATCCCGTTCATGCACCGAATAGCTCCTTCTTCCTTCGGCGGGACGACCCGCCCGAGCGCGCGCGGCCTTCTCGGCCTGCGTCTCGTCGTCCTTTCGATCCTCTCCGTTGTCTTGGGCTCGTGCTCGAAGAGCGACAGCTCGGCGGCTCCCGCCCCCGCCTCGGCGTCGGCGAATGCCTCCGCCGCGCCCGCGCAGAAGACCTTCACGGCGGGCTTCATCTACGTCGGCCCGAAGGGCGACTACGGGTACAACCAGGCCCACGCGGAGGGCGCGGCGGTCGTCGCTGCCCGGCCCGGGGTGAAGATCCGCGAAGAAGAGAACGTTCCCGAGACGGAAGCCGTCGAGAAGACGATGGAGAGCATGATCGAGCTCGACGGAGCGTCGGTTCTTTTTCCCACGTCGTTCGGCTACTTCGACCCGCACATCCTGAAGGTGGCCCAGAGGTATCCGAATGTGACGTTCCTGCACTGCGGGGGCCTCTACCAAGAGGGCAAGCACCCCAAGAACGTGGCGAGCTACTTCGGATACATCGATGAGGCGCAGTACGTCTCCGGCATCGTCGCGGGCATGACGACCAAGAGCAACAAGCTCGGGTTCATTGCGGCCAAGCCGATTCCCCAGGTCCTGCGCAACATCAACTCGTTCACCCTCGGCGCGCGATCGGTGAACCCGAAGGCGACGACCTCCGTCGTCTTCACGGGCGACTGGTCGCTTCCCGTCAAGGAAGCCGAGGCCGCCAACAGTCTCGTCGATCAGGGCGTCGACGTGCTCACGATGCACGTCGACTCGCCCAAGGTCATCGTCGAGACGGCCGAGAAGCGCGGCATCTACGTCACCGGTTACCACACCGACCAATCCACCCTCGCTCCCAAGGGCTACCTGACGGGCGCTCTCTGGAACTGGGGCAAGGTCTACACGGACTACGTCAACTGGATCCAGGCCGGCACGCCGTACCCCCACATCCTCCGGGGCGGTTTCAAGGAAGGCTTCATCAAGATGTCGCCTTACGGCTCGGCGGTGTCCGCCACGGCGAGGGCGAAGGCCGACGAGACGAAGGCCAAGCTCACGGACGGGTCGCTCGTCATCTACACGGGTCCCATCAAGGACAACACGGGCAAGGTGGTGATACCGGCCGGGACGACCCAGACACAGACCGACATCAACCTCGAGAGGATGAACTACCTCGTCGAGGGCGTAATCGGGAAGATCCCTTCGTGACGACAACGGCTCCGTGGTGAAGCCCGCGACCTCTGGAGACAACCCGGCCCGGTCCCCCGTGGGCGTGCACACGCGTGCCCTTGGGGGAGATCTCCGGGCACGGCTCATGGTGGGGGTCGAGGGGCTCGTCATGCCGCTCGGCGGGATCGCGGTGTCGTTCGCGATCTTCGGCGGGTTCGTCGGCCTGGCCGGGGCCAACGTGCTGGACGTCTACTACCAGATGTACCGCGGGGCGTTCGGGTCCTGGTTCTCGTTCCAGAACACGCTCGTGCGCGCCGCCCCCCTCACGCTCACGGCGCTCTGCACGGCCCTGCCCGCGCAGCTCGGCCTGGTTATCATTGGCGGAGAGGGAGCACTCGTCCTCGGGGCGCTGGGGGCCGTCGTCGCCGCGCACGCGGTCGACGGAGGCAACCCCTGGGTGGGGCTCTTCGCCATGGCCGCGGCGGGGTGTGCCGTCGGGGGCGCCCTGGTGGCGCTCGAGGGCGCGCTGCGCACGCTGCGGGGCGTCAACGAGACCATCAGCAGCTTGCTCCTCAACTACATCGCGATCGGGGTCTTCAAGCACCTGGTCGAGGGGCCCATGCGCGATCCGGCGAGCCTGAACAAGCCTTCGACGCGCCCGATCGGCGAGGCCTACGCGCTCGGAACGATTCCGGGCATGGACGTGCATTGGGGTCTCGTCTACGGGGTAATCGCCTGCGTAGCGGCCTACGTGCTCATGCGCCGCACGGCGTTCGGGTTCGCGGCGAAGGTCATCGGGGGCAACGCGCGCGCGGCGCAGCTGAGCGGGCTCGCCGTGCACAGGGTCGTCATCGTCACGTGCGGCCTCGCCGGCGCGGCCGCGGGGCTGGCGGGCATGGTCGAAGTGGCGGCCGTGCACGGCACGGCGAACGCCTCGATCATCGTCGGCTACGGGTACACCGGGGTTCTCGTTGCGTTCCTCGCGCGCCAGCACCCGCTCGGGATCCTTCCCGTCGCGGTCCTCATCGGCGGCATCGGCGCGAGCGGCGGGCTCCTGCAGCGCACCGAGCACTTGCCGGACGCCGCCGTGAACGTGCTGCAGGGCATCCTCTTCGTCGTCATCCTCGCGAGCGAAACGCTGCGGGGCCGTTTCGGGGCCCAGGTGGCGCGGGTCCCCCGGTCGCCGCCGCGGCCTGCGCCCGCCGCACCGACGCAGAAGGCCGCATGAGCGACGGGGTCGGCGGCATCTGGGGGTTGCCCATTGCGCTCGTCGGAGGCGCTTTGCGCGTGAGCGCGCCCTACCTCTTCGTAAGCCTCGGCGAGTGCCTCACGGAAAAGAGCGGCCGGATCAACCTCGGGCAAGAGGGCACCCTCATCATGGGCGCGATGAGCGGGTACGGCGTCTCCTACCTGTCGGGATCGCCTTGGCTCGGGGTTTTGGCGGCAGGATGCGTGGGCGTCGTCCTCGGCGCGGCGCACGCGTGGCTCTGCTCGTTGCCGCGCGTCAACGACGTCGCGGTCGGAATCGCGCTCATGCTTTTCGGCACCGGGCTAGCGTTCTTTCTCGGAAAACCGCTCATCCAGCCGAAGGCCCCGCGGCTTTCGTCGTTCGAGCTCGGGGCCTGGAGCTCGAGCGCGCCCGTGCGCGCCGCGCTCGAGATCAACGGTCTGTTCCTGGTCGGCGTCGCCGCCGCCTTCGCGATGCGCTTCGTGTTCCAGCGCACGCGCTGGGGCCTCGTCGTGCGCATCGTGGGCGAGGACGCCGACGCCGCGCGCGCGCTCGGCTACGACGTGAACCGAGTGCGTTTCGCCGCGACCGCCGTCGGCGGCTTCTTCGCGGGCGTCGGAGGGTCGTTCCTGTCGCTCTACTACCCGGGCAGCTGGAGCGAGGGGCTCTCGAGCGGCCAGGGCCTCATGGCGGTGGCCCTCGTCATCTTCGCGCGCTGGGATCCCGTCCGCTGCCTGTTGGCGTCGCTCCTCTTCGGCGGGGCGGGCGCCATCGGGCCTGCGCTGCAGTCGATCGGCATCCTGGGCGGCTACAACCTCTATGCGACCGCGCCGTACGTGCTCACGTTCGTCATCATGATCGCTACGAGCTCCGCGCGACGGACGCTGGCCGGGCAGCCCGCCGAACTTACGGTGGCCCGATGACGGGTGCCGACGCCGCCCCGACGCCCGAGCTTCTCGGACTCGCACGACGAGGACCTCCGCCGCTACTCGAGGCCGAGGGGGTGAGCAAGCGGTTTGGCGCGTTCCTCGCCCTGGACGACGTCTCGCTACGCGTGGAGCCCGGCCATGTCCACGCGCTGCTCGGCGAGAACGGCGCCGGCAAGAGTACGCTCGTCAAGTGCATCATGGGGTACCAGGCGACCGACGGGGGCCGCATTCGCCTGGGCGATCGGGAGATCGTGCCCAAGAGCCCGCGCGACGCGCAGGCGCTCGGCATCGGCATGGTCTACCAGCACTTCACGCTCGTGCCCAACATGACGGTCTGCGAGAACCTCGTGCTCGCCCGTCCGCGCCTGCCCTTCGTCGTCGACTGGGCCGAGGAGCGCTCGGGGCTCGCGGCGTTTCTCACGCGCATGCCGTTCAAGGTGGACCTCGACGCCAGGGTGCGCTCGCTGTCGGCGGGCGAGAAACAGAAGATCGAGATCCTCAAGCAGCTCTACCTCGAGTCGCGGGTCGTCATCCTCGACGAGCCCACGTCGGTGCTCACGCCCTCCGAGGCCGACGAGGTGCTCTCGATGCTGCACCGGATGGCGCGGGCGGGCGAGATCAGCATCGTGATCATCACGCACAAGTTCCGTGAGGTGACGCAGTTCGCCGACGAAGTCACTGTGCTCCGCCGGGGCCGCAAGGTCGGCTACGGCAAGGTCGGAGAGCTCACCCCCCAGGCCATGGCGGAGATGATGATGGGCGGCGCCGTGCCCGCCGAGACGAAGGGCCGGGCGGCCGGTGCGGCGGGCGACACGCGCCTGCGCATCGCCGACGTGCATGCGGACGACGACGTGGGCGTCGCCGCGCTCCGGGGCGTAACGCTCGAGGTCGGCGCGGGCGAGATCGTCGGAATCGCGGCCATCGCGGGCAACGGGCAAGAGGAGCTCGTCGAGGTCCTCGCAGGGCAGCGCCCTCGCACGTCGGGCACCGTCGAGGTGTCCGGCGCCGACTTCGCGCCGACCCGCGCGCAATTGCGCCTGCGCCGCGTGCGCTGCCTGCCCGAGGAGCCGCTTCGCAACGCGTGCGTAGCGACGATGAGCGTGGCCGAGAACATGGCCCTGCGCTCGTTCGACGAGCCTCGCTACGCCGTCTTCGGGCTGTTCGTGTCGACCCAGAAGATCAACGACACGGCCCTGCAGCTCGTGAGCGCCTACGGGATCCGCGCGCCGTCGATCCACACCCCCATCGGTCGGCTCTCGGGCGGCAACATCCAGCGCTCGGTGCTCGCACGCGAGCTCGAGGGCGAGGTCGACGTCCTCATCGCCGCGAACCCTTGCATGGGGCTCGACTTCGCAGCGGTCGCCGAGGTCCACGACCGAATCCGCGCTGCCCGCGACCGCGGGACCGCGGTGCTTCTGGTCAGCGCCGATCTCGACGAAATATTCGCCCTCGCGACGCGGATCCTGGTCATGAGCGAGGGACGCATCGTGCACCAGACGCCGGTCGCCGGGGCCGAGCCCGCGGTGCTCGGCCGGTTCATGGCGGGCCACGGGGCGCACGACGAGCCGCACGCGTAGACCGGCGCGGGGTGCCGAGCTTTCGCGGGTGGTAAAGGACGCACAGAAGCAGGATGGGCTCCATTCGTCGCGGACTTTTTTCGTCAGCTTGCGTGACCGTCGACCCCCCGTTCATACTCGCGACAGCGCGACCGGCGAGGGCGGTCGAGCTGCAGGCGACCGAAGGGAGGCGCCGTGTCGCACGGGTACGGCACTGCTAGAGTCATCTCATGTGCATCGTTTGCGTGCAGTTCGAGAGGGGTCGCATGACGCCGAAAGAAGCGCGTCGTGCTTTGGGCGAGATGGTCTCGCACGTCGGCGCGAAACACGCGCAAGAGGTTGAGCGCTCGCTCCGTGAGGCCGAACAGAAGGCTGGGATTCACGAGGCCTCGGACTAAACCCCCGATGGGGCGCGCGCGGGCTCAGCCGTGAGGTCCACCCGCGGCGCGTGCCGGGCGCAGCACCCTGCGCGAAGCAGGATGGCACCGAGCCGAGGCGCGCCCCGCCCCACGTGACGCCGCAGCGCCTTACGCGATCCGAACCGGTCGTTGCCCCTTGCCCCCCTTCGACTACGTTACCCGCCCGATGGCCTACCGCAGTCGCACCTCGACCTCCGGACGCAACATGGCCGGCGCGCGCTCGCTCTGGCGCGCCACCGGCATGACCGATCGCGACTTCGACAAGCCGATCGTCGCCATCGCCAACAGCTTTACCCAGTTCGTGCCCGGCCACGTCCACCTGCACGACGTCGGGCAAGAGGTGAAGAAGGTCATCGACACGGCGGGGGGCTGGGGCGTCGAGTTCAACACGATCGCGGTCGACGACGGGATCGCGATGGGCCACGGCGGGATGCTCTACTCGCTGCCGAGCCGCGACCTCATCGCCGACAGCGTCGAGTATATGGTCAACGCGCACTGCGCCGACGCGCTCTTCTGCATCTCCAACTGCGACAAGATCACGCCCGGGATGCTCCTCGCGGCGATGCGCCTGAACATCCCGACGATCTTCGTCTCGGGCGGCCCGATGGAGGCGGGCAAGATCGCGGGCACGCACGACCGCGACGGCAAGCCGCTCATCCGCAAGCTCGATCTCATCGACGCGATGGTCGCCTCGAGCGACGCCTCGGTAGGCGACGCCGAGCTCGCGCGCATGGAAGAGGCGGCGTGTCCCACGTGTGGCTCGTGCTCGGGCATGTTCACGGCCAACAGCATGAACTGTCTCAACGAGGCCATCGGCCTCGCCCTTCCGGGCAACGGGTCGCTGCTCGCGACCCACGCGCTACGCCGCGGGCTCTTTGCCGAGGCGGCCACCCGCATCGTTGACCTTGCCCGGCGCCACTACCTCGAGGGCGATCGGTCCGTGCTGCCGCGCAGCATCGCGACGTTCGAGGCCTTCGAGAACGCGATGGCGCTCGACATCGCGATGGGCGGGTCGACCAACACGGTGCTTCACCTGCTCGCGATCGCGCACGAGGCGGGCGTCGCGTTCACCATGAAGGACATGGACCGGCTTTCGCGCAACGTGCCCAATATCTGCAAGGTCGCGCCGTCGTCGCACTACCACGTGGAGGACGTGCACCGCGCCGGCGGGGTGTTCACGATCCTCGGCGAGCTCGATCGCGCGGGGCTCATCCACCGGGGGGTCGGCACGGTTCACGCGCGGACGATGGGCGAAGCCATCGACGCCAGCGACATCCGCCGGACCACGGCGTCGGCCGCGGCCCGGCGCAGGGCCCTGGCGGCGCCCGGCGGCGTCCGCACCAAGGTGGCGTTCTCGCAGGACACGTACTTCTCGTCGGTGGACGACGACGCGGCCGGGGGGTGCATCCGCGACGTCGAGCACGCCTACGCCCGCGAGGGAGGGCTCGCGGTGCTCCACGGCAACATCGCCCCCGACGGGTGCATCGTGAAGACCGCGGGGGTCGACGAGTCGTGCTGGCGCTTCGAGGGCCGCGCTCGCGTCTTCCACTCGCAGGACGCCGCCTGCGACGCCATCCTGGCGGACTCCGTCGTCGCGGGTGACGTCGTCGTCATCGTCTACGAGGGGCCGCGCGGGGGTCCGGGGATGCAGGAGATGCTCTACCCGACCTCGTTTCTCAAGGGCAAGGGCCTGGGCAAGGCCTGCGCCCTCCTCACGGACGGCCGCTTCAGCGGGGGCACGTCGGGGCTGAGCCTCGGGCACGTGTCGCCTGAGGCCGCCGAGGGTGGCGCGATCGGCCTGGTCGAGGAGGGGGACCGCATCCGCATCGACATCCCGCGGCGCACGGTCGACCTGGTCGTCGCGCCCGAGGAGCTCGATCGGCGCCGCGCCGCAATGGTGGCGCGCGGCGCCTCCGCCTGGCGTCCGAACCGCGATCGCGCGGTCTCCCAGGCGCTCCAGGCCTACGCGCTTATGACCACGAGCGCGGCCCGCGGGGCCGTACGCGACATCGGGGGTCTGGAGCGGCGCAAAGCGTAAGAAAATGGATGCCCTCTCTTTCAGGCGCGCACGCAAAAGCTGCGTTTGAGCTCTCACTTCTCTCGTTTTGGCCCGCGTCGCGGCCCAACGGCCGAGCCGCAGTTTCCACAGGGACGGGGCGGAGGGCTCGGCTGGCAGGGCTGGAGCACGCGGCCGATGCCCGCGGATGCGTGATTGCCGGTGCCAACCGGCGGATGGCCGGGTGGATCCCATCCATGGCGGGGGGATCCGGGCGCTTGGGCCGGCTGCTCACTTTGGCACGCCGAGCCGTCGTGGGGTGGCCTCTATGCGGGCCACAGCGACTTGGCAGGGTCCGTGCACTGAAACTCCGCGTGGCCGCGAGGTCCTCGGACGCGATTCGCGACCGAGTCGCACCCAGCAGAGCCACCGGAGAAACGTCCCATGGTCATCCCCCGTTTGGCTCGCGCTCATCGATTTCATTCGCTCCGGTTGCCGCTCGCCACGTGGCTCGCCGTGGGCGCACTCGTCATCCCCGCCGCGGTTCGCGCCGACGCTCCCACGTGCTCCCACGACAGCGACTGCTCGAAGGGCTTCACCTGCCAAGTCTCGGGCATCTCCGGGTGCCCCGGGCAGCCCGCCTGCGCCCCGGGCGAAGTGTGCTCGACCCCCGTGGTGACCTGCACCCCGCAGACGATCTCGTCGTGCCAACCGGCGCCCTGCACGACCGACAGCGATTGTGCGACCGGTATGGTGTGCCACGCCGACACGTACTCAACGTGCTCGACCTCCGCCGGAGCAGCCCCTTGCGCCAAGGGCGACGAGTGTCCGCCTCCCGTCCCCGTCCTCCCTCCCACCTGCACGACTACGACCGGACCGAGTAGCTGCGTGCCGAAGTACGACCTGCCGTGCACCGTCGACTCCGACTGCGGCGATCACTTCACGTGCGTCCCGGACACCGTTTCGGTCTGCTCGGGTGGCGCAAGCGCCGGCAACGCCGGCGGGGGCACAGCGGTTGGCGCCGGCGCCGGATCCGGCAGCAGCGGTGCATCGACGACGGTCGCGGTACCGCCGGTGGCCTCGAGCCTTCCCGACATCCCGGCCGATGCGGCGTCGCCTCCGCTGGCATCCGAGGACGCGGGCGTTTCGTGCACCACGACCACGCTGTCGACGTCGAGCTGCCAGGCCGCCACCATCGTGTGCACCGCCGATAGCGACTGTCCCGCCACGTGGACGTGCGAGGGCCAGCTCGTGGCCGTGTCGAACATCGCGTGCGCCGAGCCGGTGATGGCCGTCGACGGGTCGTCCGTGTTCTTGCCGTGCAGTGTGGACGCCGGCCCGACGCCTCCCTCCCAGCAAGTCTGTGTCCCGCCGTACAGCACGGGGGTCAGCGGAGGCTCCTCCGAGTCCGCAAGCGCTCCCGGCGCCGTCAGCCAGGCCCCTTCCGGCGCCGGCAATGAAAATGGGGGCACGGCTCCGACGGTTGCCGGTGCCGCGACAGCGGCCTCGTCCAATAGGTCCCAAGACGGGGCCGACGGGGGCGGTTGTCAGATGGGCGCCTCTCCGACCGGCGCTACATGCGGCGCATGGCTGGGGCTGATCGCATGCCTTGGCTTCGCGTTTCGCCGTCGCACCCGCCAGTCTGCGTGACGCTGCGTCCAATCGGTTCGCCGCTTCAGACGACGAGCCGCCTAAGGCGGTTTCGCGGGATCCCTGGACGGTTTCCGCATCTCTTCGTCGGCGAGAATGGGGACAGAGATTCACCTGTGGCAAGGTGAGCGGGAACGACCCTTTACGTCCGGGTCTCCTCCAGTGGCTGAACGAGGCCGACACGGGAAATCCTCATACTCGCCGTTAACGCGCTGGGCGCCGGCATTCTGCTCTCGTCGCGGGCGTCCTGGCTTTTGCCGTGCTCGTGACCGGCCCGCTGTTTGGCTGGCCCGCAGGTACCTACCCAAATGAGCCCTGAGGCTTACCAAACATGCAGAATCAGCCGCCATCGAACCTTCTGGCGGTAGTCCGCGTAGCCGGCCAGGTGGCCCAGGAGGAAGCGCTCCTCGTCGAGTAGGCGCCACACGAGGATGGCGGCGAAGGGGGGAAGCGTCACGAGCCCGACAAGCGAGCCGAGCGCCAGCGGGATCCCCGCGACCAGGACAAGCCCTCCCACGTACATGGGGTGCCGCACGATCGCATACGGTCCGGTATGGATCACGCGCTGCTCGGAAGCCACCTCGATGAGCGATGACGTGTACGTGTTCTCCCGAAAGACCAGGAAGACCATGAGGAACCCGAGGACGACGAGGACGTCACCCGCGATGACGGCCGGGATCGGCGCATGGGACCACCCGAACCTGTGGTCGAGCGCCGGCACGACCATCGTCGAAAGGAAGGAGACGCTCGCGACGCCCTGGATGATCTTCTGGCTCCACTGCTTCTCGGCGATCGGGCCGGCGTGCGTTCGACGTTCGAGCAGGGCGGGGTCCTTGCTCGCCAGGTACACCGTGATCGCGAGCGCCGCTCCGAAGAACAGCGCCAAGAACACCCAGCCCTCGACGAACTGCAGCGTGCCGGCCGGCGCGAACAGCCCCAGTCCCATCACGACGATGAGGTTTGCGAGACCGACCCCCGCCTGGATCGTCACCTTCGCCGTGGCGTGGCTCATCCCGGCTACCGTAGCAGGCGCAAATGCCGACTGGGTTTGCGTATCCCGGACCGACTCGCCCAGGCGTTCGATGTGCTGCGGTGCGGGCAATTGTCGGAATCGAGATTTCCGACCATCCACCCGCGGCAAGCAGGCCATCACTCGATCGCGTCGAGTTCAGTCCAAAGCACCGAGACATCGATGGTGAGGCCTTCGCAGCCTGGCACGAGGTCAACCACACCATGGTCCACAGCGACTGTGTGCGCGTAGCGCCCATCCGTGCCGAGCTCGAGGACCTCAAAGCTTCGCAGCTCCGGATCCACGATCCAGTACCACCGGATTCCGAATGCGGCGTACTCCACGAGCTTCTCGACGCGGTCGCGCCGCTCGTCGCGGGGCGTCGCGGTGACGACTTCTACGGCGATGCTCGGCGGCACTTCAATGAGTCCACGTTTGGGGGGCCGGCGCGAGCCGGCCAGGTACACCGTGACGTCGGGCATACGACCGCGGCCGGGGCCCACCGAGAACTTCGCGCCGGAGCCCGCGACGAGTGCACCGCGCGCGCAACCCCAGTTTCGCAGGAGTTGGATGAACCACGCGATGATGAACGCGTGCGCGTAATCGGGCACCTCTTCCTCCGTGAGATAGCCGTCCACGAGCTCGCCCCGCACATCGCTCGACAACGCGGCCCACTCGCCCAAAGACATGCGGCTGGGCTCC
>Ga0116125_1000473_pt1 | contig 18630 bp, 13 predicted proteins | sample June2015DPH_16_1_2_FD_89729 | JGI IMG/M metagenome (GOLD analysis project Ga0116125, IMG submission 89729) | Peatland microbial communities from SPRUCE experiment site at the Marcell Experimental Forest, Minnesota, USA - June2015DPH_16_10 | ecosystem: Environmental > Terrestrial > Soil >...
AGCAACTCTGGGATTACAGCTCGCCCTCCTGGGCCGGGAAGTTTCTCGACGAGTGGTGCCGTCAAACCATGCGTTCCCGCATCGAGCCCATGAAGAAGATCGCTCGATCTCTTCGCCAGCACCGGGAACTGATCCTCAATTACTTCCGGGCGCAAAAAATGATTTCCAGCGGGGTCGTGGAGGGCTTGAACAACAAGGCCAAAGTCACCCCGAGAAAATCCTATGGCTTGCGTACCTACCGGGTGCTCGAACTCTCCCTATCGCACTCGCTTGGCGAGCTGCCTGAGCCGGAATGCACCCACGATTTCTTCTGACGAGCCAAAATTTTAATAGCCAGTATGAACCATCCGCCTGGCCAGACCTTATCGTGCTGCTCGATTCCGGAACCATCGGTTACGGGGTTCAATTTCCAGGCGCTGTTTCAATGGGACACATGATGCCTCCTGCGGATGATAATTTCGCAGTACCCCCGATGAACATCTACCTGATCCTGCGGGAAGGCGGGGATTTCACACTGAACAGGTTTTTCATTCTCCTTCTTTCGCATCTGACGTTTTTTCCAAGAAGGATTGGTACGCCTCCATTTGATCAGATCCTCGAACGTGCGACAAAGACCGGCACGACTCTTCGGGCCTACCAATACACGCGTGATAGGAAGCTCACCGCGGTGCCGGACGCCTTATACAAACATCGGGCCAAATCTCGTCCCTCTTACCATAGCGATCACGGATGACAAGGGCGCACCCCGCGGCCTGCTGCGGTATTTTCCATGGATCGACGGCGCGGTGCTTGCGTGGAGTGGGGACATTCCTCTTCCCCCGCTCCTCACTCCCCTGGGAGATACCGGCTTGAAGATGATGACGCGTCACGAAGGAGTCGAATACTCCAACCCTATGACGCTGACCGAGGACGAATTCCGGCAATGGCCGGAAAAGCTCAATGAGTCTCTGACGAATCTGCATGCAGAGCTCAGCGGCTTCGTTCTGAAGCAAGTTTTTAGTGAGGGGACGTCCGAACCGTTCATGGCGAGGCTGATGGCTACTATGGCTGAGATAAGGGATAGGGCGGTCGAGAATGTTCAGGAAAGGCGGGCATTCGACACCGCTTACAGCCCCGTGCTCGATAATCTGATCGAGGCTCGCCGGGTTTATCGGCAGAGCTCCGTTGCCCGGATACTGGTGATGGAATCACTTCGGCCGCAGTGCCAGGCCCCTCGTTTGACACTTTGGCAAATACGGCCCTGCGCGCCATACAGGGGATACTCAAGTTCGTCAATCTAACGGCGGACTTCTTGCTTGAATCAGATGCCGGCTTCAATAATGGCGTGGCCTCGCTGTATGCTCATGATCCGATCCTGGCAACGTATCTCCTGGGATGCCGAGCGGACTGGCTGAAGCAATGGGCTGACACGCATCAGGGCGCCGTTTCTGACGATCCGGCTCCGCCTTCTCCTGCAGCTATGCGCGTAACCCTCGGGCGCGTGTCTGCACTCGTCGAGAACATCTGCGTTCACCTTCTCTCCAACAGCCTCGCAAAACGAACGAAATCGATAGTAGTCGTGGAAATCCCCTACGGAAAGAGAAGTCCTGAGTACATGCGGCGGTTTGATGTGGTCCTGGCGGCCGAAGTAACCCGCTGGACGCTCGAATATAAACCCACAGGATTCAGCGATCAATAACGGTGTCAGCCTACAGGAATGTTTCTTGTATCCGAGCGTGTCCCTGGTGGACGGCTTTCGAGCCGCTGAGCGATCTCCGCCGACTCGCCCTCGCGATCAAATCCGCCGCCATCAAACATTACGTTCTCACGCGCGAGACAGCGCCCATGTGCTTGCCACTGCCCGAGTATGGTGTTCTTCCCGTACATGGCGCGCAAGGCGCATCGCTGGCAGTAAGGCCAAGCCGCTCTGAGGAAGACACTGCGGTTAGCATAGCCCCGGACCTTCGCCGTTGCTTGAAGTCGTTCATCGGCATCTGCGCTCAACCGGATCGTTCGTGTTGGCATTATTCCCCTTCACTTTGAAAGGGAATGGCGGAGGGATGCTGCAAGAGTTTCAGGCCCGGTATCCTGGACCGCATCGCCGCACGGAGTTCTTATTCGTTGGTGATGACGGAAACGTGCCACCAGATGATCGTGACCTGCTGCGCGAGGAATTCCGACCAGTGCTCAAACGGCTGAAGCTCTATTATCCCGGATTCGGCTGGCACGCATTTCGCCGGCAGAACATAACCTGGCGGCAACGGATAGGCGGCGCAACGCCATTGGAGGCCCAGCGCGCAGCCCGGCATGCCAGCTTGGACATCACCTATCTGTACACGCTTAACGACGCTGAGCGCGAGACTGCTCAACAGCAAGCGATGTTTGACAAGCTCATGGAAATGCCGCCCAGCAAGCCCCAGTGAGCAGGGAAGTGGTCCCGGTAGAGTTTCAGTGACTTACGGGCTGGACCAGAAAGAAGGTGGCCCAGATGTGGTCCAGTGGTCCGGATAGAATTGGGGCTAAGTAATTGGTGGACCTGGTCGGGTTCGAACCGACGACCTCTTCCATGCCATGGAAGCGCGCTCCCAACTGCGCCACAGGCCCTTGATTCCACAGTGCGGGAAGACTTGAGCTAACGCCAGTATAACATTCCTCGGTCACTAACTTTCCAAGCAACGAAAGTATAATTGGGCTTCAGCCATGCCGAAACCGCTTATCACTCTCACCACCGACTTCGGAACCACCGATCACTTTGCCGGCACCATGAAAGGCGTCATTCTGGGAATCGCGCCCACCGCGCAGATCGTCGACATTTCGCATGAGGTGCAGGCGTTTGAAGTCACCGACGGCGCATTCACCATCGCGCAAGCTTATCCTTATTTCCCCAAGAAGACCATCCATGTTGTGGTGGTGGATCCGGGCGTAGGCTCCACACGCCGTCCGTTGCTGGCCGAGATGGCCGGCCAGTATTTCATTGCTCCGGACAACGGAGTGCTCTCCATGATCTTTGCGCGGGAACGTGCGAAGGTGCGGCACATCGCCAATGACCGCTATTTCTTGAAACCCGTCAGCCGAACATTTCACGGCCGCGACGTTTTTGCGCCCGTGGCCGCCCACCTGGCCTCCGGAGTTTTACCCGCGAAATTCGGCAAGCTGATTGAGGATCATCTGCGGCTCACCTTTCAGCAGCCCACGCGAACCGGCAAGCACGCTTGGACAGGCAGCATCCTGAAGGTGGACCGTTTCGGCAACCTGATCACGAATCTGCATGTCGACGAGTTTCCGAACGTCAGAACGCGCGCTTTCGGGCTGAACGTGGGATTGCAAACGGTCTCGCGTTTAGCGCTGACCTTTACGGAGTGCGCTTCGGGAGAGCTTTTTGTTTTAGTGGGAAGTTCCGGCTATTTAGAAGTGGCCACCAATCAAGGATCGGCCGCGAAGACGCTGGGTTGCGGAGCAGGGTCGCCGGTGGAACTGGTCATCTATTGAATTAGAGCAGGCACACGTCCACCTGGACGCGGGCAGGGGATTGCCCGCGCGCCATTAGGATCTGAAATTACCGCGTAATCAGGCCGATTGCCGCAGCGAAGTGGCGTTCTTCTCGAGCAGCCGCGTGACGCTGGCTTCGCTCGATACCGCGCCAGGATCGTTCACGCAGAGCGAAGCCGCCTCTGCGATGCGACGCTCCTCTCTCACCTTGCGCTCCTGCCACTCGCGAAACGCCGACCGTTCTCGCTCGATTTCTTCCACCGCTGCGGCGATTTTTGTCCGGTACGTTGCGGAGATCGATTCCATTTCGGCCGACAGCCGCTCATTGTCCTTCAGCTTGCCGCTTTCGAATTCCTGCAGGCGCCGCTGTTGCTCCTCATCGTAGGCTTCGAGCGCACGCTGGCGCTGCATGGCATCCTGCAGAATATCCTCAACGGCCACGCCAGCCGCTTCGAGCGCCATCATCAGCGCGCTGTGTTTGGCCGTCGACGACAAGCCGTGCAGTTGCTCGCTGGTGGCCATATCCGCTACCTTGAGAATGTTGTATTCAGCGTGACCCGAGGTGGATTTAAAACTCGATTTGCTATAGATCTCGTCGAAAGCTGCCAGCTTCCCATTTTCTGCCTTCGGAACAGGGTCGATCCGCGGCGGTTCGCTAATGATGGGCGTTGACAAGCCCGTATTCAGTTCTTCAGAAGAAGCCGGAATCCGGCCTTGACCTGAAGATGCTTGTAACATACGTTTGAACACGTCAACCCTCCCTTTACAAGGTGGTGCGACGATATTATCACAAATACAAACGGCAAAGAGTCAGAAATCAAGCAAATGGCACAAAGAATTCATACTGCGGACGCCTGCCCTGGTACCACACTGATTCCTTGCTTACACTCTGCGATTGTTATTCGTTTGAGAGTGTTTGCCCCCTACTGCCACTACTCTCTGGGGATAGTCCTCACTGCGTTGCGAGGTATCAAGAGGGGCCATCTCTGGGGAGACAGTCAATGCTAGAAACGGATCCGCAAGGGTCAAGGGCGGTCGGGCTCGATCTGGGCACCAGCCGCATCGTCTCGGCGCAATGTCAGGACACGGACATTTTATTCGGGACCCAACTAAATGCGTTCACAACAATTCCGTTTTCTAAATTGACGGAGGGTGTGCTCAAAAAGGAGCGCATCCCTTACGTGGTGCAGGAATCCCAGATCACCGTGTATGGCGATGAGTCGGAGCGCTTCGCGAATCTGTTCCATACGGAGACTCGACGCCCCATGCGCCGCGGCATCCTGAATCCGGATGAACTCGCGGGCTCGGCTATCGTGCGCGAGATCGTTACGCTCGTAACGGGCGAAAAGAACGGCCGGGGACAGAAGCTGTGCTTCAGTATTCCAGCAGCTCCCTTAGGCGCGGGCGAACAAGTTGCCAGTCACCAGCACCAGATGACCCGGATGCTGGCCGATCTCGGCTACGAAGTGCGTAGCATCCCGGAGGGCCTCGCGGTTGTATATGGCGAGATGGAGAGCTCCAATTACACCGGCATCGGCATAAGTTGCGGCGGAGGATTGTGCAATGTTTGCCTGAGTTATCTTTCCGTGCCGGTGTTCAGTTTCAGCATACCCAAGGCCGGAGATTACATTGACTCGAGCGCGGGGAACGACCGGGGTGAATCCGCTACGCGCATCCGCACCATCAAAGAGGAGTCCTTCTGCTTCAATGGCCATTTCGCCAGCAAGATCCACCAGTCCATTGGCGAGTACTACGATGACATGATTCACGCGCTGGTAGCAGCTATTCGGGATACTTTCGCCGGCGTGCAGAACATGCCGAAGCTGAATCGCCCAATCCCGCTAGTTCTGGCGGGCGGGAGCGTTCTAGTATCCGGCTTCCGGGACCGCTTCGAGAATATGCTGCGAGAAACAGAACTGCCGGTGGCAATCGCCGAAGTCCGGTTGGCGGCGAGTCCGCAGAACTCGACGGCGAGAGGCGCGCTGGTGGCAGCTATGAGCGAAATCTAGGCCAGGGGGCGCGGGCGCTTTCGACTGTGGGTCAGGCTGGCTGCTAACCTGCGCGGCGGCTGCTTACCGCCGCTGTCCGGTAGACCGTGGGCATGCGGGCCGATTGACAATCGGCCGCAGCTTAACGAGCTGCCCCACCTGCACTTTGGTACAATTAACGTGTATTACGTTTTTGTAACTCGCCCGCTCGCTTGCGGGAGCGGAATCTTTGGCGTGCGAAGATTCTACAGCAGTTCCAGCTCGTATCTTTGCCGAAAGTAACGGGAAATGACCTCCATCTCGCCCCCGCGGAGCCAATCCAAGATGCAGGAGTTTCGCGCACGTCTCGGAAGTCAGGTTCTGGTGGCGGATGGCGCTATGGGCACGGTGCTCTACTCCAAGGGCATCTTCATCAACCGCTGTTTCGACGAGTTGAATCTCTCCTCGCCGGCGCTGATCAAAGAGACGCACCAGGAGTACGTGAAGGCCGGCGCCGAGATCCTTGAAACGAACACCTTCGGCGCGAACCGTACGCGCCTGGCATCTTTCGGATTCGCGGAAAAACTCAAAGCCATTAATCAAGCAGGAGTCCGGTTGGCGCGGGAAGCGGCCGGCGATACTGCCTTTGTGGCCGGCGCCATGGGGCCGCTGGGTGTGCGGATTGAACCGTTGGGATCCATTTCGTTCGCGGAGGCGCGCGCCATCTTTCGGGAACAGGCCGAGGCTCTGGTGGAAGCCGGCGTCGATCTGCTGATCCTCGAAACCTTTTCCGACCTAAACGAGATTCGCGAAGCAATTTTCGCCGCCCGAGAAGTGGCCGGTAACGAAATGGCGATCATCGCCCACGTCACCATCGACGATGCGGGCAACATGCCGGATGGCACAGATCCCGAGACCTACACTCAGAAATTAAACGAATGGCCGGCCGATGTCATCGGCCTGAACTGCTCGGTGGGCCCCAAAGCCACGCTTGAGACCATCGAGCGGATGATGCGCTATTCTCAGAAGCCCATGAGCGCGATGCCCAACGCGGGACTTCCCGCCGTTGTGGAAGGGCGCAAGATCTATCTGTGCTCGCCCGAATACATGGCGCAATACGCGCGGCGCTTCCTGTGGGCCGGCGTCAAGATCATCGGCGGATGTTGCGGAACCACCGCGGAACATATCAAGCTGATTCGCTCCGAAGCGCGCTCTCTGCAGCCGCAGGTGCGCGGGGTTACAGCCACCGTGGAAGAGCCGGTGGTAAAGGGGAAGGCCCTCGCAAAGTTGCCAGTTGGTGAAAAGAGCAAGTTGGGCGCCAAATTGGCTGCCGGAAAGTTCGTGGCTTTTGTCGAGATCCTGCCGCCGCGCGGCGTAGACGCGTCCAAAGAAATTGAAGGCTCGAAGTTGTGCGCCGCCCAAGGAATCGACTGCATCAATGTACCGGACGGCCCCCGTGCCAGCGCTCGCCTGAGCGCCCAGGTTACCTGCCAGCTCATTCAAGAACAAGCCCATATCGAGGCTGTGCTACATTTCTGCTGTCGCGACCGGAACATTCTCGGCATCCAATCGGAACTGCTCGGTGCGCACACTGTTGGCGTCCGGAATTTGATCTGTATTACGGGCGATCCGCCGCGCATGGGCACGTATCCCGACGCCACAGCGGTCTTTGACGTGGATGCTATCGGGCTTTCCAACATCGTCAACAATCTGAACCATGGCTTGGATATCGGCGGCAATCCCATGGGTTCGCAAACCGCGCTGCTGCTTGGCGTCGGGGCGAATCCCGGCGCGCTGAATATGGATGAGGAGATCCGGCGCATGGAGTGGAAGGCGCAGGCCGGCGCGGAATATATTGTTACGCAGCCGGTGTTCGATCTCGATTTGTTGGAGGCGTTCCTCAAGCGCATCGAGCCGTTCAAGCTGCCGGTGGTGTGCGGCATCTGGCCGCTGACTAGCTTCAGAAATGCGGAATTCATGGTGAACGAGCTACGGGTGCCGGTTCCCGAGCCGCTGATGGAACGGATGCGCGGCGCCGACAGCGCCGAAAAAGCGCGGCAGGAAGGCATAGCGATCGCGCAGGAGATGGTGGTGCGGGTGCGGAAACTGGTGCAAGGGGTTCAACTCAGCGCTCCATTTGGGCGCTATTCCATGGCCATCGAAGTTGCGGAAGCGATCGGGCCACGAGACTGACCATTGGCGACAGACCTAATTGAAATAGATCCGGACCAACCGGCTCCTGAAGCGATCGAAAGGGCGGCGATGCATCTTCGCCGTGGCGACGTGGTGGCCATCCCCACTGAGGCGTTGTACATGCTGGTGGCCGACCCCTTGAATCTGAATGCCGTGGGCCGGGTGTTTGCTGCCAAAGGCCGCGAAATCCATCGTTCCTTGCCGCTGCTGATCAGCGGCGTCTTCATGGCTGAAGGCATGGCTAAAGAGCTGTCCACGCGATTCCATCTGCTGGCACGCCATTTCTGGCCCGGGCCCCTCACGATCATCGTTCCAGCTTCGGCCAAAGTTCCGCTCAAAGTCACCGGAAACACCGGACGCCTGGCCATGCGGCAATCGCGCTCGCGCGTGGCGCAGGCTCTGCTCGACTGGCTGGATCAGCCTCTGATCGCAACCAGCGCCAACATCTCCGGCCAGCCAACATGTAGAAGCGGCATCCAGGTTTTTGGAACAATGGACGGCCGCGTGGATCTGGTCTTGGACGGCGGCACCTGCACAGGGTCCGGCGCCACCACAGTCGACATCACGGAACCATATTGGAAGGTGATCCGCGAAGGCTCGGTGAGTGAGAAAGAAATCGCGGATTGTCTGAAAGGACGGTAGTCCTCTCAGGAGGACTTGAAATTGTACCGGTTGATTCCCAGTTTCCGGATTTTGGATTCCAGTGTCTGCCTGGGAATACCGAGCTTGGCGGCGGCGCCAGTTGCACCTGAAATCTGTCCCGAGGTCACGCGCAGTGCATCCTCGATCATCTGTTTTTCCCGCTCGGCGAGGTTCGCGATAAGTGGAGCGCTCGTTGGCGCCGATTTAGGAGTGACGCGCGTCAGCCACGTTTCATCTACGCAAAACGTTTCTCCCTCGCATAGAATCACCGCCCGCTCCACAACATTTTGAAGCTCGCGAATATTACCAGGCCAGTCAAAAGCCTGGAAGAGATCCAGGGTTTCCTTGTTTATGTTTCGAATCTTCTTGCCGGTTTTTTGGGCATAACGATCGATGAGGTACTCCACCAGCAGCGGGATATCGTCAACGCGCTCGCGTAGGGCCGGTACTCGAATCGGGAATACATTGAGCCGGTAAAACAAATCCTGACGAAATGTTCCATTCGTCACTGCTTGACTCAAGTCTCTATTGGTGGCAGCGAGTATTCGTACATCCACGGAAACCGTTTGGCTGCCACCCACTCGTTCGAACTCCCGTTCCTGGAGAACTCGCAGCAAGGCGACTTGCGTCTCCAAGGGCAGCTCGCCGACTTCATCCAAAAAAAGAGTCCCTCCGTCGGCTGATTCGAAGCGCCCCAGACGCCGGTGCAGCGCCCCGGTAAAGGAGCCTTTTTCGTGTCCGAACAATTCAGATGCAATGAGCGCAGGCGGAATGGCTGCGCAGTTCACGCGAATAAACGCGCGGCTGGCGCGATTCGACCGATTGTGGATGGCGCGCGCAATCAGTTCCTTGCCAGTCCCGGTCTCGCCCAGGATCAGCACCGTGGAATCAGTAGGCGCCACTTTCGAGACTTGCGCCAATACTCGCCGCAGCGCATCGGAGGAGCCTACGATCTCTTCAAACATGGAAGTGCGGACGATGTCCTCGCGCAAAGCGACGTTTTCGTTTCGCATCCGGTCTTCGGAACGTTTGCGGTCGTCAATATCGGTTCCCGTCGCGTACCAGCGCACCAGACGGCCTTGCTCGTCACGGAACGGGTTGTAACGAATCAGAAACCAACGATACTTACCGTCTTTTCCGCGAGCCCGCTGTTCGTTTTCAAACGGCACATCCATGGAAAGCAAGTTTTGCCGCGCTGCCTGCAGGCGCTCCACGTCCTCAGGATGAAAGGCGCGCTCCCGGAAAGTTTCCGCTTGCACTTCTTCCAACGATAAGCCGGTGTATTCGAGCGTCACTCGATTGGCATAGACGGTCCGGCCATCCGGATTCAAAACAACGATGGCTTGGGGAATGGCGTCCGTGATCCGGCGAAGTTCCTCTTCATCCTGGCGCAGCTTTGCCTGGGCCTGCTTCAAGTCGTCAATGTCAGTGTTCGTCCCGTACCATCTAACGATATCGCCGGATTCATCTCGCAAGGGCTCTGCCCGGAACAGGAACCACCGATACTCTCCGTCGTAGCGGCGCAGGCGCGCTTCAGTTTCACCTGGTTCCCCGGAAGCCAGCAGCTCGACCCATTTGTCCATCAATTTCGGGAGATCCTCGGGATGAATTGCCACTTTCCATGCGCGGCCACGCGCTTCTTCGGGAGAAAGCCCCGTGTAGTCAAGCCATCGCTGGTTCAGGAACTCGTTGGAACCATCCGGCAAATTGCACCACGCCAGCGTAGGGATGGTGTCGATAATCCTGAGGAGGCGCGCTTCGGACCTTCTGGACTCGCTGAGCGCCTTCTCCAAAGCCTCAGTCTCGCGACGTGTCTCCAGAACAAGCATGATTACCACTTCATTCTGCGTCACATTGGTCCGGTGCCGCGACACCAGATCGAGGTATTTATTCACCCAACCATAAGTCTCAGTGCTACCGGCGCGGTCATCTAACATGCCCATAACTTCATTGAAACCCGTGTGGTAACGAAAAAGTACTCGATTGGGTGATGTTTTGCTGGGGCTGAAGCTTGATAGTTGTAGACGGTGCTGTGTAGCGAAATGCAACTTGCTCCAGGAACGCGTTTGGGTCCGTACGAAATTCGCTCCTCGCTTGGCGCGGGAGGAATGGGCGAGGTCTATAAAGCCCATGACCCGCGTCTTGGACGGTTCGTCGCTATCAAGATTCTGCTCGCCGACAAGCTTGACGACAGCAACCAACGCCGCCGGTTCCAACAAGAGGCGCGAGCCGCGTCGGCGCTGAATCATCCCGGAATTGTGACGGTCTATGATGTCGGCTCCGAACACGGCATGGACTATATTGCGATGGAGTTCGTGGAAGGCAAGACTCTGGATAAGCTAATACCCCGGGACGGTTTATCGATCAGCGAGTTCCTGTGTTATTCCACCCAGGCTGCCGACGCAATCGCAAAAGCCCACTCGGCGAGAATCCTTCACCGGGACCTCAAACCGGGCAACGTGATTGTCACCGGCGAGGGACAAGTAAAGGTTCTGGATTTCGGACTGGCCAAACTGGTTGAGGCGCCTCAACCGGAGGAGCAGACGGCTAAACTGGCGATCACCGAAGAAGGCAGCATCATGGGTACCGCTGCCTACATGTCGCCGGAGCAAGCCGAAGGAAAGAGTTTGGACGACCGCTCCGACATTTTCTCCTTCGGGGCGGTGATGTACGAAATGGCCACGGGTCAGCGGGCGTTCAAGGCCGACACGGCGTTGTCGACAATCTTGTGCATTCTTCGCGATGAGCCAAAATCGATACGGGAAATCCGGCGCGAAACACCGCCGGAACTCGAGCGGTTGATCCGGCGCTGCCTGCGCAAGGATCCGGCCCGCCGGATACAGACCATGTCGGATTTGAAAGTCGCGCTAGACGAGCTGAAGGAAGAATCCGATTCGGGCAAGCTCATCGCTGCCTTTCCCAAGACCAGGCGGAAGCCGCGCCTGTTATTGGCGGGAGGGATTGCTTTAAGCTGCGTTCTAGCTTCGATGGCGGCGCTTCACTATAGCCGTCATCCGGTTGACCGCCCCAACTCCTCTCGTCCTCTCCCCCTCACAAGCTATCAAGGGGATGAGCGGCAGCCCGACTTTTCGCCGAACGGCAGTGAGGTGGCTTTTTCGTGGAATGGGGAAAAAGAAGACAACTGGGACATTTATCTCAAGATGGTCGGCAGTTCCGCAAATCCAATGCGTTTGACCTCCGATCCAGCCAGCGATATCCGGCCAAAGTGGTCGCCGGATGGAAACTCGATTGCTTTCGTCCGAAGTACGCGAGACACCGATGCCGTGATGTTGATGTCGGCGCTGGGCGGTGCGGAACGGCGTCTGGCGGCTTTTCCCACGGCCGTTGAGGCGGGCCTCAGTTGGTCCCCTGATGGTAAATGGCTGGCCGTTGCGGCGGGTGGTCAGGAGGGTGGTACGGCTCTCCGCCTGGTTTCCGTTGAGACGGGCCAGTCGCGGCTTCTCACCACACCGCCTGCATCGTCTGGGGGCGACTTCGATCCGGCATTCTCACCCGATGGACGATCTTTGGCTTTCGTCCGGGAACATGGAATGAATGTCGAAGAGCTTTGGGTGCTGCCGCTCTCGAAAACGTATGACCCGCGGGGCGCGCCGAAAAAGATCCTCGCTGACGGAAGGAGAAATCATGGACCGGTGTGGACTCCGGACGGAAGCGAGCTGATTTTCAGTGCGGGAGAAACCGCTCAGGCGGGCATGTACCGGATACCGGCGGACGGTTCCGCGGCTCCAATCAGGATCGATTCTCTGGGAGACGGCGTGAGTGAACCGGCGCTGTCCGGCGCGAGTCATCGCCTGGCTTTCACCCGCACATTCCGCAGCGCCAGCATTTGGCGGCTGGATACGGAATCCAAGGGCAGCCCGCCGAAGCAATTCATAGCATCCTCTTCTTTTCGAGACGTGTTCCCGCAGTACTCTCCTGACGGCAAGAAAGTAGCGTTCTACTCCAACCGCACGGGCGTGAACCAAATCTGGACTTGTAATGCGGACGGGAGCCAGCCCGTACAATTGACCTCGATGACTGGAACCACTACAGGAACACCGCGCTGGTCACCGGACAGTCAATGGATCTCGTTCGACTCCAATTCGGGAGGCCGCTGGCAGATTTACGTGGTGAATGCGAGCGGCGGCGTGCCGGTGGCCGTGACCAACGGGGAAATGACCAACGTGGTGGCCAGTTGGTCGCGCGACGGCCGATGGATCTATTTCACCTCCAAAAGAAGCGGTACGGCGGAAGTGTGGAAGATCCGTGCTCCGGGCGGCGCGACGGAAGCGCCCGTTCAGGTTACACAGCAGGGTGGAACATCGAGCCTGGAATCTCCTGACGGGAAAACTTTGTATTTCACAAAAACCACCCCAGGGTTTGATTTTAGTTTGTGGAGTATGCCAACAAACGGCGGTCCGGAGAAGCAGGTAATCGCCTCACTGCACCGATATAATTTTGCTCTTACGCGAGAGGCCGTTTTCTTCAGCACGCCGTCGGGCCTCGATTCGCCGGCCGAATTGAAGAGATTGGATCTCGCCACCGGGAGAGTGACTAGCCTGTACACCCTGAGTAAACGAATCGACTTGGGAGTAGTCCTTTCCCCCGACAATCGTTATCTGCTTTTCGCTCAGCTGGATTATATCGGTAGCGATCTCGTGGCGGTTGAGAATTTCCACTGATACGCTAGTGGTTGAACCATGGGGGGCACACGCAGGCGCACCGTTCTTGGAACGGCAGTTACTCTATTGATCGGTTGCCGGCCGCCGCCGGCGAGCACGCAGCCGTCGATCCAGTTCATTCGTGTTCCCCAAGCAGACGAAGGCGGCCGGGAGAAGCATGACATCATCCAGGGGCGCGTAAGCGGGGCGCGTCCCGGCCAGCAGATCGTTCTGTACTCGAAGAGCGGAGTATGGTGGGTGCAACCGTTGGTGGATCACCCTTTCACGAAACTGACCGGCTCAATATTCACCGGCGCGACTCATCTCGGAACCGAATACGCCGCGCTCCTGGTGGAACCGGCGTATCGTCCCCCAGATACCGTCAAGGAACTGCCGGTACCGGGCGGCGGCGTGGCCGCCGTCGCTACCGTAAAAGGGAGCAGCGCTCCGCCGTCCAAGTCGATAACTTTCTCCGGATATGAGTGGAGGGTTCGCGACGCTCCCAGTAACCGCGGCGGGAGGAACGATTATGATCCGGGAAATGCATGGACGGATGCCGGCGGGGCGCTGCATCTTCGGATCGCGAAGGCCTCCGACAAATGGACCTGCGCGGAGGTCAGCTTGACGCGCAGTCTGGGCTACGGAACGTATTCGTTCGTGGTCCGCGATACGTCACACTTGGAACCGGCGGCGGCCTTCGTCATGTTCACTTATGATTACGCCGGCGCCGACGAGAACTACCACGAAATGGCCGTAGAGATCAGCCGCTGGGGCGATCCGGCCAGCAAGAATGCCCAATATGTCATCCAGCCTTTTTACGTGCCCACCAACGTTGTTCGATTTGATGAGCCCGCGGGACCGCTCACGCATTCCTTCCGTTGGGAGCCGGGCCGCGTGTCTTTCAAAACCACGCGTGGCTCCAAAGTAATTTTCGAACGCGTCTTTACATCGGGGATTCCTTCCCATGGCATCGAATCGCCGCGGATGTGCCTGTACGTTTTCCACAAAGCGCCGATCCCTCTCGAAAACGGGGCCGAGGTGGTGATTGATAAATTTGAATATCTCCCGTGAGAGCCGCAGAACGCATTGGATCTTCAGATGGCCTTGGGCCGCACTGGCCATGCTGTTTTTGGCCGGGACCGTGCAAGCGCTGGATCCCAATCGGACCATGTCGCAGTACATCCGCGACCAGTGGAGCGCCGAGCAGGGATTTCCCGGCGGTGCCGTCTATGCTATCGCACAAACCAATGACGGCTACCTTTGGATCGGCGCCGAGAACGGATTGGTTCGCTTCGACGGACTAAGCTTTCGCCTCTATAATCACACCAACACGCCTGTGTTCCCGACCGGCCCCGTTTTGGGTCTGACCACGGATACTGACGGAACTCTCTGGATCAGGCCACAGGAGCAAGGTTTGCTGCGCTACCGTGGCGGGGTGTTTGAAATAGTCCTTCCACTAACTGGCGGCGAGGAAGCGGTTGTCACCGCGATGGGCCGGGACACGCATGGTGACGCCCTAATCGCGCGCGCGAACCGGCTGTTTCGATATAACAGTGGGAAATTTACGCTTCTCACCTCCCCCTCGGAGCCCACCCCACTAGTGATTTCCATGGCGCAAACAGGCGATGGTAAGGTCTGGATGGGAACACGAGACGCGGGACTGTTCTACTTGAACGGTGGACGGGTTACGAGCGTTACGCTGGGTTTGCCTGACAGCAAGGTCAATAGCCTGCAGCCCGCGGGCGAACGGGACTTGTGGATCGGTACCGACAGCGGAATCGTGCGCTGGAATGGGGCCGAACTCACGCGGGAGGGTACTCCGCGCTCTCTCGATCACGCCCAGATCCTGGGAATCAGCATGGATCACGACTCAAACATTTGGGTTGCAAGCGCGCGCGGCCTCTCGCGAATCAACAGCGTAGCCGGCTCCTTGACGGAGGAACGCGGCCAACCCGTAGCCAGCGGCGTTAGCGCGCCGTTTGAGGATCGGGAAGGGAACTTGTGGGTGGGAAATTCGCGCGGCATTGAGCGCTTCCGGGACACGCTTTTTCTGACGTATGATTCATCCGGAACCTCGGGTTCGAAAAACGATGGGCCCCTCTACGCCGACGCTGGCGGCCGCACATGGTTCGCTCCTTCAGATGGCGGCCTATTTTGGGTTAAGGGAGATACATCAGGGCGAATTTCCGATGCCGGCCTGGACAAGGACGTGGTTTATTCGATCTCGGGCGGCGATGACGAATTGTGGGTTGCGAGGCAAAGGGGAGGGCTTACTCATTTGCGATCGCGTGGGAGTTCGTTGGCGAACGAAACTTACACCGCGCGGAATGGGCTCGCGCAAAACAGTGTTTACGTCGTTCATCGTAATCATGACGGAACGGTGTGGGCTGGAACGCTCGGCGGAGGAGTTAGCAGGGTCCAGAACGGACGCGTCATTACGTTTACTACGGCGAATGGTCTGGCCTCAAACACTGTTTCCGCCATCGAAGAAAGTTCGGATGGCACGATGTGGTTCGCGACTCCGAACGGCCTGAGTGCGCTCGCGGGGGACCGCTGGCGAGTCTACGCCGGCCGCGACGGCTTACCACCCGGAGGCGTGAGCTGTCTGCTGGAGGATTCCACCGGAGTGCTGTGGATCGGCACCGCGGACGGCCTTGCCTTCCTTCGTTCCGGCGCCGTTCAGATCCCTCGCGCCGTGCCCGAATCATTGCATGAGCCGGTGCTTGGCATTGCCGAAGACAAAACTGGATGGCTCTGGATTGCCACTTCCAATCACGTGCTGCGTTTGAAGCGGGACAGTTTGCTCGGTGGCGCACTCGCTGACTCAGATGTGCGAGAGTTCACGAGCGAAGATGGCCTGCATGGGGGAGGGGTGAGCCGGCAACGGTCGGTTGTGCGCGATCCACTGGGCAGAATCTGGTTCTCCACGAACAGCGGCATTTCCGTGGTGGATCCCGCGCGAGTGACGCGGGATTCGGTTCCAGTGCCGATCCATATGCAAGCAGTTTCGGTGGATGGAGCCATGCTGGATCTCGAGGGACCTCTGCGCATACCGTCCGCTCGGCGGCGGATCACTTTCAGTTACATCGGGTTGAGTCTTTCGATGCCGGGGCGCATCAGATACCGGTACATGCTGGAGGGATTCGATCACGGCTGGAGTGAACCAGTGGCGGCTCGCGAAGCTGTCTACACTAACCTGAGCCCCGGTTTCTATCACTTTCATGTGATGGCCCGCAATCCCGAAGGTGTTTGGAATACTGAGGACGCCACGGTTGGATTTGGAATCCAGCCGGCGCTCTGGCAGACTCTCTGGTTCCAACTATCTTGCGTACTCGCGTCGATAGCCATGGCGCTAGCGTTGTATCGCTATCGGCTGCGCCAGTTGACCAGGCAACTCAACGTCCGCTTTGAGGAACGGCTGGCCGAGCGTACGCGCATCGCGCAAGAGTTACACGATACACTTTTGCAAGGGTTTCTCAGCGCGTCTATGCAGCTGCATGTCATGGTTGACGGATTGCCCGAAGGGTCGCCTGCCAAGCCGTCTCTGAATCGCGTCCTCCAACTGATCGGACAGGTGACGGAAGAGGCGCGCAATACGCTGCGAGGCCTCCGCTCCCATGAAAACCCTGCTCCCGATCTGGAACAGGCCTTCTCGCGCATCCGCCAGGAGCTGACGCTCCAGGATGATATAAAGTTCCGGGTAATTGTGGAGGGACGGCCCCGGCCTTTGCACCCGCTGCTCCGTGACGAGGTATACCGGATTGGCCGCGAGGCGTTAGTAAATGCTTTCCGCCACTCCCACGCGCGGCAAATCGAGGCGGAACTCGAATATGGCGTCGACCAGTTGCGCATCCAGATTCGCGACAACGGCTGCGGGATTGACCCCGACGTGCTGCGGTCGGGACGCGATGGACATTGGGGCCTTCCCGGCATGCGGGAGCGGGCGGAAAGGATCGGCGCTCGGCTCAGTGTTTGGAGTAGCGCCGCGGCCGGAACCGAGGTGGAGTTGTCCATCCCCGGCCACATTGCGTTTGCTGCCGGATCTCGCAATGGGCTGTTGAAATGGTTTGCAAGGTTCTATCCGAGCAGAGCGGAAGCCGCAGCTCCAGAGGTCGGCGGCCGGAAAAAATAAAATGACTGAACCGATAAAAATCCGAGTGTTGTGCGTGGATGACCACCCCCTCCTGCGGGAAGGAATTGCCGCGATGATCAACAACCAACCAGATATGATCCTGGTGGCGGAAGCGGCGAGCGGCAGCGAAGGTATTCTGAAGTTTCGGGAACTGCAGCCCGACATCACGCTGATGGACCTCAGACTCCCCGACATGAGCGGCATCGATTCCTTGATCGCGATTCGGACGGAATTTTCCGAAGCGCGCATCGTGATGCTGACCACGTTTGAGGGCGATGTGGAGATCCAACGGGCGCTCGAAGCGGGCGCGCGCGGCTACCTGCTCAAGAGCATGCCGCCGCGCGAGCTGGTGGACGTGATCCGCCAGGTCCACGGGGGAAAGAAGCGTGTTCCTCCGGAGGTGGCGGCCCATCTGGCTGAGCACATGAGCGACGAGGAGCTGACCGGGCGAGAGATCGATGTGCTGCGCCACATTGCTGGTGGAAACCGGAATCGCGACATCGCCGAACAGTTATTCATCTCCGAAGAGACCGTGAAAGTTCATATCAAGCACATCATGGAGAAGTTGGGCGCGAGCGATCGTACACAGGCGGTTGCAATCGGGGTACGCCGCGGCATTATCCAACTGTAAGGCGCAAAAGAAACCGAACCGCGACGGGCAGGAAGCGACACCACGAACGCCTGAACTAGCGGCACTCTGACGCTCCCTTCCGGTCGCGGCTCGGTTTGTAAGCGATACCACAAAAGTGTTACAAAAAGATTCCAAGGTGGAGGGATTCGCTTCGGGATGGCACCATTTAGTGTAAGACTAGGTGCTCGCAAAGAACACCCAGGAGGCTCGAGCTGCAGAGGCTCTTTTCGACGTTTCCGGGCGGGTGGCCCGGAGTAGGCCTGCTACTCTTGCGTGGAGCGGTTGGCGTGATAGCGTTAGCGCAAGGGATATTCTACCTGACCGGTTCGTCTAGTCCGGCAGTGAGCGGCTGGATATCGGGTTTGCTAGCGATCGCCGGTGGCGCATCGCTCCTGCTAGGGTTTCTCACGCCGCTCGGAGGGGCCATCGCGGCGCTGGGCTGCGCAGGTACGATGCTTGCATGGTTTCCGGTGCCTGCATCTAATCTGATCGAGCTAAGATTATCCGCAATCCTGCTGATCGTCGTGGCCTGTGCCATCATACTTCTCGGCCCAGGAGCAATATCCATCGATGCACGTTTGTTCGGACGGCGCGAGATCATCATTCCTCGGCCTTCCCAGCGGCCGCAGGATCGCTGATACCACAATCGTGGTAGTCTCCCAACCAGCCAACAGTGGTAGCCAGAAACTATTCCATTTCGGGATGGTTTCCAGGCCGGGGGTCCCGCATAGTTGTTTGAGGAGAAACACCATGATTTTGAGTGCATTCACTTTCTTTCACGTCGTAATAAGCCTGGTAGCCATCGCGTCGGGCTTTGTCATCGTGTATGGACTACTCACATCCAAGCGTCTGGATGGTTGGACGGCGCTCTTTCTGGCAACAACGGTGGCCACCAGCGTAACCGGTTTTATGTTCCCGGCGCATCACTTGACGCCG
>Ga0116125_1000481_pt1 | contig 18564 bp, 9 predicted proteins | sample June2015DPH_16_1_2_FD_89729 | JGI IMG/M metagenome (GOLD analysis project Ga0116125, IMG submission 89729) | Peatland microbial communities from SPRUCE experiment site at the Marcell Experimental Forest, Minnesota, USA - June2015DPH_16_10 | ecosystem: Environmental > Terrestrial > Soil > Wetlands...
GGCCGGCAAGAATCTGATCGGCAGCTTTCATCAGCCGCTGGCTGTGCTGATCGATCCCGCGGTGCTGGGCACGCTGCCCGAGCGCGAATATCGCGCGGGCTTGTTCGAGATCATCAAGCACGGAATCATCGCCGATCCGGATCTGTTCTGGTCGATGCGCCACGAACCTGCCCGCGTGCTCTCGCAGGATCCCGCCGTGGTGGACCGCATGATCGGCGACTCCGTTCGGTTGAAAGCCCAGGTGGTTTCTGGCGACGAGAAGGAAGAAGATCGCCGGCGCATCCTGAATTTCGGCCACACGTTCGGACACGCGCTCGAAGCCGAGACAGATTACTCGCGCTTTCTGCACGGCGAAGCGGTGGCATGGGGCATGAAAGCGGCCGCGCTGCTAGGCGAGCGAGAGGGGATGCTTTCCCCCACGGATTGCGACGACATCGTGCAGTGCGTCAATTCCTACGGGCCGTTCCCGACGCTCGACGGAATCGATCCCTCACGTTTAGCCGCGCGATTGAAGAGCGACAAGAAAACAGTGAAGGGTAAAATCCATTTCGTACTTCCGGAACGAATCGGTTCTGTAAAGATCACCGCGGATGTCGATGAGCAGTCTGTGCTGGCGGTAATCCGGGAAGCGCTCGGTGGTTGATGGGGACTACACCGGCCGGAATTGATAACGAGCAGCAAGCCGCCACTTGGGTGCGCGGCATGTTCGGACGCATCGCGCCGCGCTACGACCTGCTGAACCATTTGCTGTCGATGAATATCGACCGGTATTGGCGGGCGCGAACCGTGTCGCGTGTATCCGGCGTGCTGTCGAGGCCCGGCGCTCGCGTATTGGATGTCTGCTGCGGCACCGGCGATCTCATGCTGGCGCTGGAATTCCGTGGGAGCGCACATGTGTACGGCAGCGATTTTTGTCATCCGATGCTGGTCGCGGCGCGTCACAAAGTGGAGCAGAGCCGTTCTCGTTCCAAGCTGTTCGAAGCCGACGCGCTGCGGCTGCCCGTAGCCGATGGCTCGCTCGATCTCGTAACCATTGCTTTCGGATTCCGCAATCTGGCAAATTACCAGGCTGGATTTGAGGAGCTGCTACGCGTGCTGCGTCCCGGTGGCCTCGCGGCGATTCTCGAATTCTCCACGCCTCCAAATCCTCTACTCGCGCGGCTCTACGGTTTTTACTCGCGGAACATTTTGCCTACCATCGGGGGCCTGATCTCCGGATCGAAAGAGGCTTATTCTTACCTGCCCGAATCGGTCCGCAAATTTCCGGGCGCCCCCGATCTAGCGGACCAGATGCGCGCCGCTGGATTCTCGGGCGTTCGCTTTGAACGAATGACTGCCGGCATCGTCGCTCTTCACCTGGGCCAGAGGCTTTGAATCCCGCTCCAGCGCGGCGCCGACCGGCTGCATCAGTTGCTTCACCGTGATAGAGGCCAATGCCAGCGTTAGCCCAATCATAATGATCACCGAGATCCACGCGACCGCATTGTAGGCGTGCGAGTTGGTCCATTCCTTCATTAGGCTCTTTTTATTGATCAGCATCACCATGTAAATCAGGATCACCGGCAGCAATACTCCATTGAGCACCTGCGATCCCAAGATCATTTTGATCAGTGGAAAGTTCGGCCACAGAATAACGCCCGCGCCCAGCACTACCAACAATGTAAAGAGCCAATAAAACTCGGGAGCCTCTTTAAAGCGCTTGTCCACGCCGGATTCGAAGCCCAGCCCTTCGCAGACCGTGTAAACCGTGGAGAGCGGCAGAATGCACGCCGCGAAAAACGAAGCATTGAAGAGTCCCGCGCTGAACAACACGTAGGCATACTGGCCGAAAGGTTTCAACGCGAGAGCCGCATCCTTGGCGTCGTTGATATCTTTGGGACCATGCGCCCATATCGCGGCCGCGCAGGACACAATGATGAAGAACGCCACAACATCCGTCAGAATGCAGCCCACAATCACTTCGATCCTGGATTGCACGTACTCTTTTGCGGTGATACCTTTTTCCACGATCGCCGATTGCAGGTAGAACTGCATCCAGGGCGCGATGGAAGTACCCACCATGGCGATCAGCATGGTGATGTAGCCTTCATCGAACATCAGGATCGGCTTGACGCTGTAGATGGCAGCTTCCTTCCAATCGGGCTTCAGAAGAAAGGCCGAGAATATATAGGTTACATAGAGCGTGCACGCCACCAGAAATACTTTTTCGACGCTGCGGTAACTCCCACGCACCACTAAGAGCCAGACCGCAACCGCGCAGATGGGAACGGTGATGTAGCGGCTGATGTTGAAGACTTCGAGCGAGCTTGCGATGCCGGCGAATTCCGCAATCACGTTGGTGAAGTTGGTCAACACTAGAGCGATCATCAGAAAAAACGTGGTTCGCAGTCCGAATTCCTCGCGGATCAGGTCGGAGAGTCCTTTGCCCGTCACCGCGCCCATGCGCGAGCACATTTCCTGCGTCACGATCAGCAGCAGCGTGATGGGAATCAGCGTCCAGAGCGGCAGGTAGCCGTACTTCGCACCGGCCTGCGAATACGTCAAGATACCGCCGGAATCGTTATCGACGTTGGCGGTAATCAGCCCAGGGCCGACGACAGAGGCAAAGATTGCGATTTGGTAGCGAAATCGTTTGAGCACCAGGTTCCTCTTCGTGTGGTTTCATTTTTGCCTCAACAGCGAGATCACTTCGTCGGCCGTGATTGCGCCGGCCAGCTTGCCGGTCTCGTCTACAACCGGCAATGCCAGCAGATTGTACTTGTCGAAAATCTCGGTAATGCGGTCCTGCTTTTCCTCGACATCCACCTGCAGAAGGGGTTGGGAAGCCAGCTCTTTGAGCGGCGTGGCGCCGGCGGCGATGAATAATTTGGCGAGCGGCACAGCGGCGGTGAGACGGCCGTCTGGATCCACCAGGAACAGCGTATTCAACGTTTCCAGAATCTCCTCGTGGGCCTTCAGCCCTTCCATCGCTTCCGCCACGGTAGCGTTTTCGGGGAGCGCGACGTATTCAGTATTCATCAATCCGCCGGCTGAGTTCTCGGCGAATTCCAGCAGCTCCTCAACCTCGGTCTTGGGCTCGGGCTCCATCTCTTCCAGAATGTCTTCGGAAGTCTGCTCCTCGAGTTCGGCCAGAGCATCGGCCGCTTCATGCGGCGCCATTTCTTCCACGATCTCCGCGGCCTTCTCGGTTTCGAGCGATTCCAGAATGCTGGCCTGAATTTCCGGCTCTACTTCAGAGAGTGCCTCGGCGGCTACTTCGCTGTCGATGGTTTCGAAAATCGCTTCCCGGTCATCCGGGCTCAGGTCTTCGACGATGTCGGCCAAGTCCGCCGGGTGCATCTTCTCCAGAATCTCGTTGCTGACGTTCAATCGCAGCCGCCGCTGGGGATCAGCTTCCAGAATGCTGCAATGCTCCCAGCGCAGCGAGTTAGGGGGAATCACCACTTGAAGCCGCCGTACAAGACGGCGCGGGATGGCACCCTGCGCCAAACGCCGGAACATGCTGCGCAAGCCGATATCCACGTCATCAATGTGCAAAAGGTCGCCGTCGTCTGCGTGCTGGATCTTAAAAGTGACGTCGGTAACCCGAACTACCTTGCGTCCCTGGCCATCGATAATTTGCTGATCGAGAAGATCGCGGACCAGCCGCAGCATATACTCATCGGAATGATACGGCGTCAGCAGTTCGTCTTTGAGGTAGATGCCGTCGAGCGATATTGTTCGAACCTGGTCGTGCTTTACGGTGAGCCAGGCCCAACCGCCGCCCAGCAGAAACCGGTCCACGCGGGAGGGATGGATTAGAGGGACAATTGCGGCGTCTTTGACGAAGCCTAATCGGCGGCCCTTCAGGTCATAGACCTTGAGGCCCAGCAGTTCGGTGAGGAAGAGGAGTTCATCCGCCATCGAGAATCGCCCGAATCCATAAAATGTGCAAGCAGGGGCGCTCTCGCTCAAGAAGCGGGTCCGTTTTGGAATGCGCCTACATTTTCTTGCTACTCAATCTTTACTATGACTCAAAGCCGGTGGACGTGGCAACAAAAAAAACGCATTCGCCTCAGATTGCATCACAGATGTTCCCGGATAGTAATGGTCCAGGATTTCGCGGTACCCGGCGCCCAAGCGAGCCATGCCCGCGGCGCCCCTCTGGCACAGGCCGAGCTGATGCCCCTCGACCAAGCCGGGCGAATGGCGGCGGCAGAAATCGCAGGAGACTGAATAGTAGGGATATCCCGCGCCGTCGCCATCGAGCGAACGCGTTTGGCCGCCGCAGGACGCCGAATATAGCGCGGCGAACGGCTTTCCGAGATAGGCGAGTACCAGGCCACGGGTCTCGCGCGTGGCTTGAAACGCATCGTTTGATGGCTGCGGCCACTCGCGCAGAAACTGGCAGTGGGTGCTGTCACAGAAATCGAAGGCATCGTGACGCGGGCCGGATGCGGCGAAATACGCTCGGGCTACTATTGCCTGCGCCTTCAAGGCCTCCATGGGCGTGGCTGGCGGCATCTCGGCCGCTACCACGGAAGCCACGGCCACTTCACGATCCATCGCCACCACGGCGATCAGTTTGTGGTCGCCCGCTTGAACCGTCAGGATTCCGTGGAACCGGCGTTCGATTTTACCGGGGATGCTCAAGCGGAAGTCCGCGTCCGAGCCGTCCAGTGCCGAGACTCGTACTGGCGCCGTAGTGGTGAAAGCTTGACGGCCTTCCAGGATGATTCGGGAATCCCCGGTGGTCACTAATAAAGCCCCGGAGACAGGCGACACGCGGAGTTCGACAGGCCGGAACAGGCTGAACACTCCGATTTGCAAGACTTGGGCCGATACTGATAGTGTGAGCAGGAGGGCAAGTGCGCTGCTTCTACACATAGCGGCGCATCTTTCCGCACACCAACGCCGCCCGTGCGCCCGACACTCCATGCACGCGCACCAACAAGTTGAAGCGTGGCGCGTCAGTTGGGAAAAGCGCGATCACGTAGCCGTCGCCCCGTTCCTTCGATTCGTGAATGCACGGAGCGGTCCCGGTCTTCACGTAGGCTCCCCGCCCAACTCCGCGACCCGTGCCCGACTGCGCCGAGAGCGCCATGCCCGCCAGCAGTTCGCGAACGCCGGGATCAAACGATCGTGCAATGAGTTCCGAATAAGCGCGCGCTATCGCGAACGGAGAAACTCGCCAGCCAGTTCCCAGGCCAATCAACGCCGGGGCGTCGAATCCAGCATCCGGCGCACTGAGCCCGAATCTTTGTACGACCGTTTCCAACGCCTCAGGCGCCACATCGCGCGCCAGCTCCAAAAAGTAGGCATTGCAGGAGTGAGCGATGGCCGAGCTGATTTCCATACGGCCATGACCTTCCCTCAGCCAGCAATGGCCGGCCGCGCCGGCGCAATGGAAAATGGGAAAGCGGAATCCGTGAGACCCTCCATACGCGAGAGCCGTGAACGGCTTCACCAACGACCCTACCGGAACGGCATCCATGGGATGCATCCAGCGCGAGCAAATCTCGCGGCTCGCAGTGCAGTCCATCAAAAGATAAGACACGCGGGGATCGGGAAACGCGTGGTCGAGCGCAATGCCGGCCGATTGCTCTGGAAGCGACGCGGCGCCGAGCGGCGCTGTTACAACTAGGCCCAGAATCTCGCGCCGCGTCAGCATCATTTCAGCTTGTAAATCACGTTCTCGGTCACGACGGACCCGGTGTCATGCACGACAATGGATTCGGATCCGATCCTGGCCAGCGCCTGGCCCAGGCTTGCAATATTGCCGGAGAAAAATGCTGGCTCGGGCGCATCACCGCTGGTCTGTTTGGCGAGCGGGTTATCGATCAGCCGCATCATCTTGACGAAATTCGGTAGTTCGGTGGAGTGGCGATACGCGGCCGTGTAGCGTGCGCCCGCCGTGGATGGCGAATTCGCGTAGCTCGCCAGCATCGCCTCGAGAACATCTTTGCTGGTTGCGATAACCAGCAATCGTCCGTGGGTTGCGAGCGCCAGCGGCTGCAAGCCATCCAACTCGGAATACGAGTTCGCTCCGGCTCCCCGATCCGCCCAGTGCACGCCGAGATGATCTTGGGTCAATATTGTCGCCAAGGCCGCCGCCACGGCATCTCGGACAGCCGCGGCATCCCAATCCGACTTGGCGAGCAGTGCCACTCCGGATTCCGTGCCCACGAATACGCCGTCGGGCTGGACTCTGGTGGATCCGACATGCAACATCGCATCAAGCGGGACAGTCTCCAACAATTTGTTAAGTTCACTGCCGATGGCCGGGGCGCCGGTATCGAGCGGCGGCTCATCGATCCTGATTTCAAGCTCGGACTCGTCTCCTACGGCGCCACCATCCAACGCAACAACCGGAGCGGTCTTCGAAGCGATCTGAGTTTCCGGATGTGGATTGAGGATCTTGCGGCGAAGCAATTCAAAAGCGGTTTCGGGCGATGGCGAGGCCCAGGCTCGATATACGCTGGCGCTTCGGGCGCCAGACGCACGACATCGCCAACAGCAGCCTCATTCCAGGCGGGAGCGATCTCCGCGCTCCGCAGCAGGACCCTGGCTTCGCGCCACTCGCCAGATGCGCGCCCGGCGTCCGTAATCGCCGCGGCATATTGCTGCAGCTCCGTGATGTTCTGCTGGATCCAGTAGGAGCGGAAATGCGGCGTTCGCGCCAGTTTTTCGAGATCCATCACCATGCGCAACTCGCCCGGCTGCTTGGCTTCGCGGACGCTCTTGTCGAACCACTGCTCGCCCGCCACGGCCGAGCCAGCTTGTCCCGCGATCAGCGCTAGAGCCCCGGCGAGCACATCTTCCCGCGTTGCCAGCACTAGATAATCCTTAGCCGCCGCGAATGCGGCTACACGTTTGGATGCGGCATCGGTCTTGATGTAGTAATCGATCCCGGCCGATTGCCTGGGCTGATAATTTCCACGCGTCTTCCACAGCGCGCCATTGGCGAACCGGTCCGAAGATAGACGCGAGATGTAGAGGAACTCCAGCTTGCCGATGTCGTAAATCGCCAGTGCCGATTGGCTCCCCGCCACATTCGCCAACAGATCCATATCCGGTGGAACGCCGGCGGCGGCCGCAAATTCGGTTTGCGCCTGTTGAAGCTTCAGATACAAACGCGAGCGCGAGAATACCTGGAAGTTGTCGCTCGCAAACCACAGCCGTTTTTCGTCGGACCCCTTCCAGTCCGCTAGCAAGTTTCCAAAATCCTTCGCCTCTATATACAGGAGAGACCCGGCGGGAACCAGGCGCGCCAGATCCGGCGGAGCGCTCGGGGGCGCTTGGGCAAAGATCCAAACCAGCAGCACCAGGCTGGCAAAAACAACCGCGATTGTCACCGGCCGCTTCATTGCCCACCTCCCTGCGCACCCGTCGAAGAGGCCAGCCGCGGCCGCACAGCGTGATCCTGTTCGAGATTATCCGTAATCGCCGGCTGCCGTAGCCGATTCGCGCGCTGATGTTCCAACTGAGCGAGAATCGAATTCAGCTGCGTCTTCGATCCGGCGTCCGCTGGTTCCAACAGAAGCGCGATTCGGTAACAGAACCCGGCCTCATTCAGCATGTTCAGCTTTGCGTACGAGTCAGCTAGTTTGCGCGCAATCACCGCGCGCCGCGTCGGATCGAGCGCCTCCGGCCTAGCCTCTGACCGTCCGTACCGCGGCGCTTCGCCAAGAAACTGTTGCGTGTAGTATTGGTTCTGATACTGATTCTCGACGTCCGCTCCCGCCGGATTCTGCTCGCCTGAAATATTCATGCCACCGCGCAGGATCATGGGGTGAAGTGTTGAGATCGCGGTCTGGTAGCGTTTGGCTCCGTACGCCAGATCGAATAGCGCGATCTTTGGTTCGTCCGTGTTGGGATCGATCGCTATGGCGCCTTCGAGCAGCTTTATCTTGACGGCCGTATCGCTCGCTTGCGTGGCCGCGGCCAATCGCGCGTAGTAGACATACGGCTTTTCGGCGCTAGCCGCCGGAATCGACGCAGTACCGGCGAGCAGGTTCAACTCGGCGCTCGCGGTCGTCAGCGCCGGTACTGCCTTCGCTTCGCCCAGGGACCGCGCAGCGGCGACGCGCGTTTCGTACGGCGCATCGTTCGATTCAGCGGTAGTACGCAGCAGCCGGATCCCCTGGTCGCGATCCTTGCCGGTGGAAACCAGCAACTTGCCAAGCTGAGCTTTCGCCGCGAAATCCCACGGTACGGCGCGAACACGATCCGTCAAAAACGGCAGCGCCTCCGCGGGATGCCCGGTTCTGCTCAGCAACTCCGCCGCGTCGGCCAGATTCTCGAAAGGCTCGCCCACCACGAGCGTCATGCGATGCACCAGCCCCACCGCGGCATTCGTATCGCCCTGCTCCAAACGGATCTCGGCGAGCCCAAGAAAAGTGGCGGCCGAGAATTGGAAGGATTCGATCTGCCGGCTATAAACGAACTCCAGCACCTGGCGCGCCGCGGCGTTCTCGCCCTTCTGCTTCAAATCCGTCGCCACGTTCTGCAAGCTTTCAAGCGGTCGTGTGGACGCGTCTTCCTTTGCGTAACGTTCCAGCAAAGCGTTCAAAGTGCCGGCCTGGGCCGCGATGCGCACTTCGAGAATCTCCACTTCGCCGACTCGCGATTTCCGGACTTCCGGCGGAATATCCGCCAGCGCGCGTTCAGCCGCCTGCGTCTGTTTGTGATCGATCAGGTACCCCACCCATTCGAGCTGGCGGTTGCGTAGTTCGGTTTCCGCCCAACCCCGCGCTTCGCCAAAAGTGTTATCGAGCTTCTGTTTCGCTCCTTGGATCAGCGCCGCGTAGACTGCCGGCCGCTGCTCTTCCGGAATCCAGCTCTGCTTCACGATGCTTCCGAGAAATTCGGCTGGATCCGGAGCACTCTTCGCCAAGTCGACAATCCAGGCGACACCGTTGGCCGGATCTCCCGCAGCCTTCAAAACCGCGCGGAGTAGAACATCCACCTGGTAGCTTCCGTTGCGATGGACATAAGTTCGCAGGACGCGGTCTGCTTCCGGCCGAACAGCTTCGAATACCTTGCACTGTCCAATGTCTTCGAGCGTGGCCCCGAGTGATCGCCAGAAATCTTCACGGATGCGGGCGTCCTCCTCGCGCGCGAATGCCTGCAGCGCTGTCTTGAATTCGCGAGTGGCCTCGTCGTGTTTATTCTGGTGCCAGTAGATCAGCGCTATGCGATCATGCACGTCGGCGCGTTTCGAAGCCAACTGCAGCGCATTCCCGAAGTCCACCAGCGCGCGCTCCGGCTTGCCCGATTCGCGATAATATTCGGCCAGCGTGAAGTACGCATCCGCGTGGCCAGGCGCGGCTTCAAGCGCGGACGGCAGATAATCTTCCGGATCGCCCTGCTTGATTACATCCAGATATTCGCCGTAACGCGAGCCGTAGTAGAACCACAGATCGCCCGCCAGTTGCGCGTTACGATCCACGGGCGTGCCGATGCGTTCCCCGATCGTTCCGGTGCCTAGCGCGTCGCGAAACGCTGCATTCACTTGCGGGGCGGAACTCGCAAGATATAATCCCGCCAAGCCGGTGTATGCGCGATTCCAAATCGGTAACAGGCCAGTGCCGCGCGCCGCGATTACTTCGAGCGCTCTCGCAGGGCTGAAATTGTCGAGGGCGTAACTTGCAAATTCATTTCGAACGCTGCTGTTGCCCGACTTCACGACAGCTAAAAACCGTTCCGGCGTTCTACTCAACAGCTCCGCATACCGCGTGATCAAGGCGCCCGACAGTTGGCCCGATAGTCGGTTCGACAGACGTAATTCGTCAGCCGTGTCGCCAGCCAGCCGGTAATTCTCCGCCGCCTGCGTTAAGACTCCGTCCCGGTTGGCGTCCGGCGGAAGAATCTTCCAGTAGGCCTCCAGCTGCCGCGCCAGTTCGGAATACCGCAAGCGGCTCTGCTGTATCTCAATCAGCGCTTGCGTGGGACCACCTGGACTCACCGTCAATAGCTGGTTCTGCCATTCTGCTTTGAGATCGGCCAACCCCGCACTATCCGCCGCGGGCATCAGCGCGGCGATACTCTCAGCCGTAATCTTGCCAAGCTTGCCGCGCAGGAACGTCGCAAAAGCCTGCTTTTCTTCAGGCGTAAAGTATGTTGCCACCGCCGTTCCAGTCGGAATCGGATTTGCCAGCGCCGCATCTGTTTTGTCATAGGCGCGCTCGCGCGTCATCAATCGTGCATAAAGCTGAGCACCCGACGCGAAATCGGCTGCCAGATCGTCGCCCGCGGCGGATGCGCCTTTTTCGGCAAAGTCGCGCGCCTGCGCCACCAGCCCCCAGGATTCCAGCTTTTCCTCCATGGCGAAGAAAACTTCCGGACGCTCGGGGTGCCCTTCCATCAGCGCCCGCCGCAATGCCGAAACTGCCTCATCGTTGTGGCCCTGGCGCGCGCGAATCTCAGACACTTTTTCCATCCATTGAGAGTTGTGGTAATTCAGGTCGTAGAGTTTCGCGTATGTAGCCGCGGCGTCATCGAAGCGCAGCAATCGCTCTTCGAGCGTTGCGCGTTCTGTGTACAAATCCACGCGATCCGGCCGGATATCCGAAGCGCGGCGGTATCCGCCAATCGCTTCGGGAAAATCTTCGAGCGCCGTCTGGATGTGCGCCAGCGTCATCGGCCAACGATAATCTTTCGGCGAATCTTTTTCTGTCTTGGCGTAATACGCAGTCAATTGCTTCGCGCGGCCGTGGCTGGCGGCGTATAGCGCGGCTTCGCGCACCAGCGACTCGTCATCCGAGTACCGGTTGATGATCTCGATGTATTGATCCATCGCGCCGGTGTAGTCTTTCAACCGCGTGAGGACAGGAATCAGTCCACGCCGTAACCCCGCTACTTTCTCCGTGCGATCCGCCGGAGAGATTGGCGCACCGGCGATCTCCTTCAGCTTGGCTGTGTAGAAGTCGCGCAAGCCGGCATCGTTCCCTTCCCGCGCAAACGTGTCGCCGGTGGCGGCCAGGTATTCGGAGTTGAACGGATCTTCTTTCACTAAACCCGCGAGCAGCGTTCGCGCGCGCTCATAATCGCCCGCATCCGTGGCCTTGCGCGCCGCTTCGAAAGTGAACACTTTGCGATAAGACGGCTGGGCTGCGGCGGCGGCCTCAACAAGCACGTCTATAGCTTGTTTCTCACTCTTGTTGCGCCAGTAGAAATCCACCGTGGCGCGCACCACGCCCAAAATGGTCGGACTTTCTTTGTGAAGGTCAGCGACAATCTGCTTGGCGCTCGCGATTTCGTTCCGGCCCTCGTAGAATCGCAGCAACACAATCCGTTCATGCATTCGCTCCACTGGATCGGTAAGCAGCGCGATCTGACGCCGGATGGTATGCTCGTGCACCTTGTCGAAACTGTTTTGTACAGCGGTCTGCTCTAAGTATGCGACCAGTTCTAGCGATCCGGCCTGATCCGCCAGCTCAAGCAGGAACTGTTCCAGATCCTTCCTTCGATTCTCGGCTGATAGCAAACCCACGCGTAGCGAAACAGCATTGACACTTGGGTTCGCGCCCGAGGCCTGCTGCGCAGTAAGCCGCTCGATATAGTCTCGATCGCGATTCCGCTGCGCGAGCTGAATCAAGCGTGCCTTGGCCTGCGAATTCTCGGGCGTGGCCAATGCACCTTTCGAATATTCGGCGAGCGCGCGTTTATAATCACGCTGGTTTTCGTAGATCGCGCCGGCTTCATAAGCGTAGAGCGCCGGATCCGCCAGGTTCTTGCGGCCGTCGTTCAACAGGCGCAGGGCGTCATCGTAGCGGAAGTAATCCCAGAAAATGGTGGCAGCTTCGAGATACCCGTTCGGCATACCGGGCTGGATTTGCGCGATGCGGTCCCAAGCCGGCTTCGCGCGAGAAAATAATTCACGGTCCGCGTAGATTTCGCCCAGGCGCGTGAGAGCGGCGTTGTCGCGCGGCGTGGCGAGCGTCAAGTTCCGTTCGATTCCAGCAGCTATCCGGATATTATGAATGTCGCCCGGCGCGTCATAAGTGGCGAGCGAGCGGAAGATGGACGCCGCGCGATTCGCGCGGTCCGCATCTGCTGGAAAATCCGCCACAAGCGCTTGCATCACCGGCGCCGCTTCTTCGAAATGCGATTTCCAGACGCTGGCTTCGGCAACGAACTGCTGGGTGCCGGGATTCGCGGGGGTAGCGTTCTTAATGACCGCGAGCTCCGCATCCAATTTCCCCGTGGCAGAGAGATGCTCGAAGAATTGATCGCGCAGGTCGCTTGAGTAGAACCAATATCTCCGCAGCAGGGCTTCGGACGCGACGCCATCGGTGGTTCCCCGCTGCGAATAAGCAATCAGCAGATTGCGCACGAACGCCAGGTCATGCGGAAAACGCTGGTGGGCGTACAGATTCACCTGCCGGTACAGCACTGGCGCTAAAGTTTGCCCGCTGGTTACGTCGCGAATATAAGCTTCCAGTTCTAGCCCAGAGAAAATCTTCACCACGTCTTGGGTGAGCTGATCGAACTCGGCCGTCCGCTTCTGCTTGAGATACCAGCGGGCCAGCTTTTGAGTCCAACCGTGATCGGAAAATTGCGCCATGGCCCGGCGATAGACCTGCTCAACATCGCCGCCCAGCTTGTTTTCTTCAAGAAACGCCGCCAGCCTTTCGTACAAACCCGGATCGTTCGCATTGCGATCGATCTCGCGCCGATAGAGCGCCAATGCGTCCCGCAGGCGCTTCAGAGAAACTAATCGCGAAATGTAGCGATCCAGAATGCGCGCATATTCCGGTGACCGCGCCGGCGACGCTTGCGCAGTTTGGCCCGGAGTTGGCTCCTGCGGCGCCCTCACTTCACCGATCGGCACTCCATCCGCGGCTGCCGCGAGTTCTTTCAAAAGATCATCGTAAAGAGCGAATTCCTGAGCGGCTTGATTCGTCCGTGCATACGCGTCGGCCATCGCGATGGCCACCTGAGTTCGTTCAGCAGCCTTCGGGAATGCGTTGAGAAACTCGCGTCCGGCGCGAATCACTCCGTCGTTGTCCCCGTACGTCGCGTAGGCATCAATCAGCCGCGCGTGCATCTTGGCCCGCTCCGTGGACCGGGGAAATCGGGAATCGAAAAGACGCGCAAGCTCGGCGGCCTTGGCGCGATGGAAGTAGGCGACACTGGCGCTGTCTTCGGTTGAAAAATGACTCTCCGGCGCGGTCGAGTTGAACAACAGCGACAGAACGCCGTTCAAAAATCCGGGGCCGGAATCAAGTTGCGCGATGTCGCTATACAGAGTCAAGTCACCGGCGCCCAAACGGAGTCCCTGTTCGGGAACACTCAGCAACAGGTTCAAAATGCCTGTCAGCGCCTTCTCCTGAGCAGCCGGATCGGCGCCCGGAACGCTGTAGAGAGCGTAATAGCTGCGGGCGGCCTCATCGTAATTGCTGACGCCTTCGAACAATTGCGATAGGGTGAGCAGTTCGTCCGCGGTCCAGACTGATTTCTGCGATTCCTTGCGCAGACGGTATTCAATGAGCGCGCGCTGCGCAACGGCGAGATTCCCCTGTTGCTGGTAGTAATAGAACACCCGCGCGGCCGCGCCCAGGTCCGTGGGATGGGCTGTTACCTGCGCCCGTGCTTCCTGCAGGTAGCGGCGCAATCCATGCGCTTCCTTGAGCAGATCGAAATAACTCTTCACCAATTCGGGCGGCCAGAGCGGGCGGAAACTCTGGTCGTAAATCTTGATGGCATCTTCGAGCGCGCCGCGCTTCCATGCCACGGCCGCGGCAGCTTGAATCGGATAAGTCTCATCCGCGGGAAATGCCTTGCGATAATCGGCGATTAATTTCTCCGCGTCGTCGAACTGTTTCTGGCCGTTTAGGTAATCGAAGAATTGGTGGTAAATCGCCGGTTCATTCGGATAGCGTGCGATCCAAGCCCGATATGCGTTCACCGTAAAATCGCTGGACAACGCCTGCTCATGGATGACGGCGAGCATTCGCTCGAACGCCTTCCAGGACTGTTGCTGCGAAGGCGGCGTCAAACGCTCGGCGGCTGCTGATGGCGCCTTCCCCATGGATTCCAGTACCGCGATCTCATCTTTGGGCCGGATGCGGCGATGATAGAAATCCGCGATATCCAAAAGTTGCGCGGACTTCTTCCAATCGATCTCAGCGGCCTTGAAATCAAGCTGCAGTTCCTCTTCGCGTGCGCGCAGGGCGTAGAGGCCGGCTTCCGATGGCGAAGCAGCGATCAGCTTGCTCAGTTCCGCGCGCGTCTCTTTGGGCGGGCGGAGAACTTCGACAGCTCCCGCAGGAAGCGTGACGGCGCGGAAGAAGACCGCTTCCAAATTGCTGGGAGATGCGATGTCCTGCACCCAGCGGCCGAGCTCGGCGCGGCCGGCTACGCATGCGGCAATTAAGACAAGAGCCAAGCTACGGCGCCACTTCAATGTGCACCTCCCGGCTTCCGATGTTATGCGCGAAGTCCTCGGCCGTGACTGTCAGGACATATTTCCCGGGCGCGATATACGCAGGAATCAGCATTTCGCCCGTGTTGGACGCCATCTCCGGATTCCATCGCAGATAAACCGGCTGCGCCCCGTACATCCGTGCCACAACAGTTCGCGTAGTTTCAGAAGCGCTCACTTGCAGACGCACTGCCTCGCCCCGGCGAAACAACTGCTTGTCGAGCTTTACTCGCACCAGCGGCGGTTTGCTTGCGATCACAAATGTCTTCGCCTCGCGATACACGTGGCCCATACGGTCGCGCAAAATCAAGCGCACCCGATATGACCCGTCTTCGAGATCCATGGGAGCCAGAAACCGCGTCTGCCACGTGTCTTCATCTTTAAGAAATCGGAGCGCCTTCACCGGCCCGAATGGAAATAGCGCCGTAACGGAAACAATGGATGGATCGGTTTTAACGCGCAGCACCGGATCGCCCGGACGAATCAGGCGCGGCCGCAGTAATGATCGGGGCGCCGCGAGAAACGAAGTGTACGGCGTCACAAATTTGTATTTGCGCGCCAGGCGTATGATCTCGTCGATGCTTGCCTGATCTTCGCCCTCGCGCTCGATTTTCTCGAGCAGCGCATCCACGCGCGCTTTGGCCCACATGCGCGGCAACTCGGGATGCTTAGCTTCGACGGCTGGAAAAGCGGCGATGGCGTGGATGCCTTTCGCCGTGAAGTCCACTTTGGGTAGAGCGCGCTTGTATTCTCCCACCCAATTCTTCACCGAACCTGGAAACGTGCTGTCTTCGAGCGGATACACCAGGCTGACGCTCGCGGCCGGCGCCGCGGCAAGCTGCAAACCCTGCACGGGTTGCTGGCCGATCTTCGCTAGGAACGCCTTCAGTTTGAAATCGGCGGGCTCGGTGGAACGCACCCATTCCAACACGCCGTCATTGCGCGCCAACATTCGAAGCAGCGGCATGTTGGCGTCGTCGCCCACTGCATAAATATACGTATGCGGACGCTGGCCGGCGGGTTTCTGCTTCCATTTCGCCGCGTACCAGGCCGCCAGCTTGCCGTTCTGAATGATGCCCCGCGTGGCCTCGCCGTCGCTCAACAGAACCACGTAAGTATCAGCCGCGGATTGCTTCAAAGCCGCATCGAAAACCTTTTCGAGATCCGTGCCACCGCGCAACCGGCTGCTGCGGACCATCGCCAGCGCTTTCTCGATTTGATCGGGAGTGGCGGATGCAGGTGCTGGCGCAAACGCCGAGACATCGGTATTGAAAAGCAGCAGATTGAACCGATCGCTCGGCTTCAGGGAATGCAGCAAGCTCTCCAGCGCCTGAAAGTTGCGATCCAGTTTCTCCCATTGCATGGAGAGCGAATTGTCGAAGAGAGCGATTACCGTTTTTGCAGGACCAGCAGCTTCGCTGGGTCTAGCCCCGATTACTAACGACGCTTCGAAGAAACCCGGCTCCCGCGTGGCAGTCGGAACCGTTGCGGGAACTCCTGGCGAGGTATCGGCCGCATCCGGCGGGGGCGGCGCGGGGTCGCGATGCGTCAGGATCTCCAGATGATCCCCCGCGGCAGCGTCCAGTACATATTTCACGGCGAAATCCTCAGAGAGCGCGACGTTGCGACCCTCGAAATCCGCCTTCACGTGGTTCGGAGTGCGATCCCGGATCTGCAGCGGATATCGTTTGCTAACAACTTGAAAATCGCGGAGCGCATGCGCGGAATCCAGCTCCAGCTTGATCCAAAGATGCGCGGCTGTCTGCGCGCGATACGCGTCCGGGCGCAGCGGAACGGCTAGCATTGATTCCAAGCGTTCCACAGGAATGTCTTCCTGGTATTCCATTTCCAGGCGCTTGGTTCCGAAAGCATGAATCGGAACGATGCGCGCGCTGAACACAGCGCTACGGCTGGATTCGTCCAGATCGCGCTCGCCCTGTTGCAGCAGGCCCGGATCGATAGCTTGCATCTTGGCCTGTTGATAAATCTCTTCGGCGCGGCGGCGCTCCAGGATCACGCCGGGGATGCGAGTGACGTCATCCCACACCGCAAAATCGGAAACAATCGCGCCGCCGGGCAAAGCGAAGATGTAAGTGCCTTCCAGCGTGTTGGGCCGGTGGTTCGCGAAAATCTGTTTTGTAGTTACCCGCGCGTGTCCATTGTCGATGTGAATATCGATGGTCATCTCTTCAAGAGATAGCCACGCGGGATCCGGCTCTTTTTTATCGCCCGGCAGCAGCACTCCGGCATCGCCCCACGCCAGGCGCGCGAGAAACAGCAGTGGCAGCAGTCTTCTCATTGCCCCGCCAGCTCTTTCTCTACAATCCGCACCAGGCCGTTGTCGGCTCCGATGTAGAGATAGCCGTTGCCACGCGCGATCGCGGTCACGTTCAAGGAAGGCAAGCCAGCAGTTTGGAACCTCCATCGCCCGGAACCGCGATTGTAGATTGCTAGTCCGTTTCCAAGTGTTCCGGCATACACGGCGCGATCCGTCACCAGCATCGCGTTCGGATTGACTACAGTTGGCGCCTTCCAATCGGCGAACGTCGACCAGTGTCCGGCTGAATCCAGCTTCAAAACGCCGGCTCCGTATGTTCCAACGAACCAGTCGTCGCCGATCCGAACAATAGCCGTGATCCAGTTGTGTTTGAGACCGGAATTGGCGGTGGTGAAACTCGCGCTGACGAATCCGGAATCCAAAATCGACAACCCACCCAGCGTTCCGGCGAGAATGCGCGATCCATCCGCGGCCAGTGCGTACACGTGATTGTTGACCAAGCCGTGAAATGCGTAGAGGCTGCTGGTTCCCGAAGCGTCGATGGTGGTGATGCCGGCGCCAGTGGCGGCTGTGATGCTGGGCGAGCGGCTGTCACCGCGCAACAGCACGTCGGTCACTTGATTGGCGATCAAACCTTCCGCTTTACCCAGCACCTGTTGTTCATGAGCCGCAGCATCGAACAGGACCAAGCCGTTGGCCGTCGCCACCGCGCTCATTCCGCCGTCTTCTGAATGCACAATCCGGTTGATGCAAAAAACATGCTCGTCTTCCAGGTGGGTGGCTCGCTCGAAACCGGCATCCAGAACATCCAAACCGCGATCGAAGTAGCCAACCCAGAGCCGTCCGGCGCGATCCACATCCAGCGCAGAAATATTGCTATCGGCCAGCACCGCGCCCGGCATGTCCAAGGCTTTTTTGAAATCGCCGCCCTCGAGGGATTGCTCATACAGACCGCCGCGTGCGAGCGCATAGGTCCGGCCATCTAAGGCCAACAATCGCTCAACGCCGGCCAAGTCGGATTCCTGAGTAACATTTCGTAGGCGGGGAGTCTCGGCAGCTAGCGAGACGGTAACCACCCCTTCGTCCAACGTGCCCACCGCGAGCGATTCATTTTTTATGAGCAACGCCTTCGCGAAAAAGCCGCCGGCCAGCACGCGTGTGAATCGGCCTTCTTTAAATTCGGCGACTCCCAGCGCCGTCCCTGCATATGCTGCATTCCCTGAGACCGCGAGCGATAGCACCCGCGGATCCGGAAGCCCTTGCCCCTCCGAGAAATGATCCAACTGGCCGGCGTGCCAGCGAAAGACTCCGCGGCCAATGGTTCCGATCCAAAGATCCGGCTCAGATCCCGCCAGCGCCGTCACTTCAAGATCCGCCAATGCAGGATGGTAGCGAGCCAGCGTCCTGCCATCCCAAACGAGCACGCCGTTTTTTTCGGTGCCGAGCAGCACGCGTCCGCTCGCGAGCGGCAGCACAGCGGTAATATTGCGCGAAGCCTGCTCATCCGGACGAATCTGCAGAAACCGGCGGCCGTCGAACACTAGCAGACCTTCACCCGCGGTTGCGATCCAAAGGTTTTGCGGTCCCGCGGCCATCGCGACCAGAGGCGCCGGTGGCAATTCCAGGCCAGGCCGATACCGCGCGGCGAGCGATCCGCTGGTATCGTACGCCGACAGTCCCGAGGGACCGCACAGATAGAAGAGTCCGCGAAAAAGTGCAGCATCGCGAAACTGAGCGGGTGAGCTGATGGATTCAAAGCCGGCCGGAAGAGGCCGGTCGAGCGAAACCGCGCGGAAGGGCACAAGTCCCGATTGCGCAACTCCGGCTTCGGCGGCTTTGAGACTGCGGGACGCTTTCCAAAGCGTGGCGGCGATCAGCA
>Ga0116125_1000484_pt1 | contig 18530 bp, 10 predicted proteins | sample June2015DPH_16_1_2_FD_89729 | JGI IMG/M metagenome (GOLD analysis project Ga0116125, IMG submission 89729) | Peatland microbial communities from SPRUCE experiment site at the Marcell Experimental Forest, Minnesota, USA - June2015DPH_16_10 | ecosystem: Environmental > Terrestrial > Soil >...
AACCGTCGAGCCATTTACGGTGATGATGTCGAGCCTGCCGTCGTTGTCACAATCGATCAGACCGACGCCTCCGCTCATCGATTCGACGATATATTTCTTGTCAGGGGAGGAAATGTGCGGAACGGTAAGCCCAGCCTTCTGCGCAACCTCTTCAAAACGGGGAATCGCAGCAGACTCACCTATGGGGGCAGTCGCCCTTCGCTGTCTCAGTTGCGCTGCGCTTGTGCCCGTCCCAGCGGCTGCCTGCGCGGGAGATCCCTGTGCGAATAGCACCGCCGTCAGCAGCAAGACCATCCACAGCAACAGGAAAAATCGCATAGGGAGGAAAGGAAATTATATCGCGCAGCATCGCACGCCGTGGAATCACGAAATCAAGAAAAGACTAGCCACTTTGGCCAGAACGAGCGTCTAACGGGACGATGGTAAGAAGTGTCGCAAGGCCAAGGACAGAACAGCACGAATCCAGGTACCTTGAGGGGCGAGGAATGGGCGCTGCTTCCTTCCCTGGCCCGATTGAAGCTTGACACGGCGTACCCGAGCTCACCATCAGTATTTCACCGTAGGTGATTCTAATTATCCGAATGCGATAAAGTTATTTCCTATCAAGTCCCATGGCTCCCATTTCTCTCAGCGTGAACGGCAAAACTCACACAGTGGATGTCGATCCTGAAACTCCGCTGCTCTATGTGCTCAGCGACGAACTCCAGTTGCGCGGTCCCAAATTCGGCTGCGGCCTGGCGCAGTGCGGAGCCTGTACCGTCCTCGTAGCGGGCCAAGTCCGGCGCTCCTGCGTTCTGCCCGTCGGCGAGCTACGAGCGCAGGAGATAACGACGCTCGAAGGTTTGGGAACCCCCGAGCATCCGCATCCGATTCAACAGGCCTTCATCGACGAACAAGCCGCCCAATGCGGCTTCTGCCTGAGCGGAGTGATTCTCACGGCCAAAGCCCTGCTCGACGAAAAACCCAAAGCCTCCGACGAAGAAATTCGCGAGTCGCTGTCGAGCGTGCTATGCCGCTGCTTTGTGCACACGCGCATCATGCGTGCCATCAAACGCTATCAAGCGAGGCACGCATGAACAGGACGGAAACAAATCATTTCTCGCGCCGCGATTTTCTCAAAGCCTCCGGTGCGCTGATCGTAAGCTTCAGCGCAGCTTCTCTCGTCGAGCCTTTCGCTCGAGCCCAAGGCCCGTTTGACACCCACGCCTCGCACATCGATCCCGGCAAGCTCGAGTCCTGGCTGGCCGTAGCCTCCGACGGCACCGTAACCGCATACACCGGCAAGTGTGACTTCGGCCAGGGCATGTATACAGTTCAAACGCAATTAGTCGCGGAGGAGTTGTGCGTCTCGATCGACAGAGTAAGGCTGATCCAATGCGATACGTCGGTAACTCCAGATCAAGGAACAACCTCCGGCAGCCAATCGACCCCAACCAATTTCAATTCTAAGAATCTGGCGCAAGCCGCGGCCACCGCGCGCGAAGCCCTCGTAGCGATGGCCGCGCAAAAACTGGGCGTGCCCGCCGATCAGCTCACCGTTAATGATGGCATTATCAGTTCCGCAAGTGGACAGCGCGTAACGTACAGCGATCTGATTGGCGGCAAACACTTCGACATTATCCTGAGCGCCACTGCGATGCGCAGATCACCCTCTGATTGGAAAGTGCTGGGAAAATCCATCCCCTCCTTGGACAAACCTGCCCTGATGACCGGCACTTTCGAATTCGTGCACAACGTAAATGTACCGGGCACGGTCCACGGCCGAGTCGTGCGCCCGCCCAAGATCGGAGCCACAGTCGCAAGCGTCGACGAGAAATCCGTCCAGCAGATTCCGGGACTGATCAAAGTAGTGGTGCGCAACAATTTCATAGGCGTAGTCGCCGAGAAGCAGTGGCAGGCCGCACAAGCCGCGGAAAAGTTAACTGTCACGTGGAAACACGCCCCGCCACTTCCGCCGCAAAAAGACTTCTACGATTACATGCGCAAGGAACCCTCGCACGACACAATCCTCGTCAACTCCAAAGACGTTGACGACAAACTGAAATCCGCTGCGCACACTCTGAAGGCCACCTATACTCATCCGTATCAGGCCCACGGATCCATCGGCTCTTCCTGCGCCGTCGCCGATGTTCAAGCCGATCATGCCACCATCTGGTCACCGACTCAATCCGTCTATCCCACGCAGCACGGCATCTCCACTCTCACCGGCTTGCCGCTCGAGAGCGTGCGCGTAATCTTCGTTCGCGGCGCAGGTTGCTACGGCCTCAACGCTGCCGACACCGTCTCCTACGACGCCGCTTTGTTATCCCAAGCTGTGTGTCGGCCGGTTCGCGTCCAACTCACGCGCAAGGACGAATTCATATCCGAGAACTACGGCAGCGCATGCGTGATCGATCAACAAGCCGGTCTCGATGCCAGCGGCGCAATCACCGCGTGGGATTACGAAGCCTGGGTCGCCTCGCTCGGCGGACGTCCGGGATACGACAAGCCCGGCAACGTGATCACAGGCCTGTTGGCCGGCTTCAAACCCGAGGTACCAACTCCGCAAAAACCGTCCGATCCAACCGAAGAACTTCGCAACAACGCCAACGCCGTTCCCTCCTACATGGCCGGATGCATCAACGGCAAGTGCGGCGGCGCGGGCACAATCCGCAGCGAGCGTGTCCTTACTCACACCGTACCCTCACTCTTCTTCACCGGACCTCTGCGATCGCCGTTGCGCCTGCAAAATACATTCGCGCACGAATGCTTCATGGATGAAATCTGCGCCCACGTGAAAGCCGATCCCGTCGCGTACCGCCTGCTGCATTTAACCGAAGCGCGAATCACCGACGCGTTGAAAGCCGCAGCCAAAGCCGCCAACTGGGATACTCGTCCCTCCCCTAGGCCCGGCAACACTCGCAGCGGCGTGGTTTACGGGCGCGGCAGCGCCTGCGTCGCCTACGAAGGCGACAACGGATACGCGGCTTTAATCGCCGAAGTGGAAGTGGATCAAACCACTGGAAAAGTACAACCCAAACGCTTCATCGTGGGTCACGATTGCGGACCAATTTCCAATCCCGAGGGGGTGCGTAATCAAATCGAAGGTGGAATCCTGCAAGGAATGAGCCGCGCCCTCGGCGAGGAAATCACCTGGAACGACCACAGAGTAACTTCGATCGACTGGGAAACTTACAACAGCCTGTATCTGGGGATCGAACTGCCGACCATCGACGCCGTCCTGATCGACCGCCCCACCGCAAAAGCTATCGGCGCCGGGGAAACCGCGATCACACTCGTAGCCGCCGCCCTCGGCAACGCAATTTTCGACGCCACAGGTGCTCGCATCCGCCAGGTACCGTTCACTCCCGCGCGAATAAAAGCGGCGCTCAACGCACGCGGATGAGCGCCGCACTTCTCGCGATGGGTGCGCCACCTAACCCCGCGACGGGTAAATTCCCTGCAGCGCGATGATAAAGGTAACAGTCAAGCCCGGCTGCATGTTGTTATGCGGTTGGTTTCCGCCGGCCACCACCACCGCCGTAGGATTCATGGCAACGGTTGAAGTCGCGGTCGCATACAGATTAATGCCCCGCCCCGACCCCTCGGCCGCCCACACTGCATTCTGAGGCAAATCCGGAGAGTTCAATGAACCTCCGCCGCTGATGCAACCCGCCGGATGATTGTGCACCGGATTCTGGTTCGAGAGCAGCGACACCGCATTTTGTCCACCTATTTCGCCCTGAATGCGTGGTGTCAATCCCGCTCCGTTGCCCGCACCCATCGGCGCCGAAGCCTGCAAATTGGGCAGGCCAAAATTACTTATCCCGTTTCCGCCATAGTTAGTGCCCAGCAGCGAGAACAATGCCGTGTTCTGCGAAATGGACAGCAGTTGTCCATTGCACTGCGCCCAACCGGTAGGCGCAAAATTGAAGCCCACCATCCGAATCTCTCCCAAAAATTGATCCGCCATTGCCAACCCTCCTCTGGAGTCCGTTAGTTTTGCGAGGGGAAAATCCCCGTCAGCGCAATGATGAAGCTGATCACAAGGTACGGCCCGCGATTTTCGTGCGGTTGATTTCCGCCCGCGTTGCCAATTGCATTCTGAGCCATCACCGTATTGATGGGCGAAGCCGCATATTGCGGGCTGTTGCTGGCCCAGAAACTACCCGAGGGTGACGGCGCGGCCGGACCGCCCGTGCTCGCCATCGGAATGTGCGAATGGATGGCCATTTCTGCGGTTGTCAGTGTGTGCTGTTCCTCTCCAAACCTCGTGCCGATCGTGTAGTCGGGCCCGCTGGGCTGAGCCCCGCTGCTAATGGGGATCCGGCCGCGAAAATCCGGGAGCAGAAATGTCGTGCGGCCGTCGCCCCCATAAGACGTTCCCAGCAATGCAAACAGCGCCTGGTTCTGGTTGATCGCCATTGTTTGGCCGTTGCACAACGCCCAGCCTTTCGGCGGAAAGTTGAATGAAACCATGCGAATCTCACCGAGATATGGTGTTGCCATAACTTTATCTCCCTAAAATTTGGTTGGTTCCGCTTCTGTTACTGAGACGGATACACCCCTTGCAACGCGATGATGAACGAGAGCACCTGAAAAGGCATCAGGTTGTTGTGCGGCAAGCTGTTGCCGCTGTTGTTGATCGAGGCATTGTTCATCGTACCGTTCGCCGAGGTCCCAGGACCGAATGATTTGTTCGTAATCTGACTGTTACCCCACGTGTTATTCGCCGGGTTGCTGACAGAGGATCCGGTCTGGCTGCCCAGCGCGCCGTGATTGTGCGTAGGCAACTGACTCACCACCAGCGTCACCGTCTCGACTCCAGCTTTTGTTCCGATTACGTAGTTCGACAGGCCGGCTCCCTGCCCTTGATGAACCGGCAACCGTCCTTGCAGATCGGGCACAGCAAAAGTATTTTGCCCATCGCCGCCGTAGGTTGTGCCGATCAATTGAAATAAGGCTGCGTATTGCGAAATTGGAAGTAATGATCCGTTGCAGAACGACCATCCGAACGGGGCAAAACTACCCCCAAACATGCGAATCTCCCCAATATAAGGCTGCATTTTGAACCCTCCTTACGAAGCTCTTTGCTGCTCCTGCTGCTGACCGGCAGGCTCTTGGTTGACGAAGCGGTTGAACACCGCTTCGTAGAATGTTCCGCTGTCATCGCGACCAACCGGAACCAGAAACAACTCGAACTCTCCAATTACGTCATGCTTCATCGCATAAATCCGCTGCGGATAAACCTTCCGGCGATCTCCTCGAAAACGCAGCGAGAACTGTTCCTGCCTCGGCGTCGAGTACCCATTCACCAGTTCGATCAAGTCCATCGCGTAAGCTTCCGGGCCCTCGTCTATCAGCCAAAATCTGGAATTCAGATTTTCTGCGAACATCTCGCGAGTCAAAAACATTACTCGTGCTCCCCAGCTGCGCTCAAGGTCCCTGCTAACTCCTGGCGCTCTTCCTCTGGCCGCCACACCATCTCCAGATAAATCGGCCCATCGCCCACTGTCGCAAAACCAAGCCGTTCATACCAATGCAAGGCGGGATTAAACTTCTCCACAAACAAGCGCATGGACTTACCCGCTTCTCTCGCCTCGTTCATAAGTGCGCCAAACAGAAAGGAACCGATTCCGCGCCGGCGAAACTCTGGAAGCAACGCGATATCTACAACGTGGATCTCCGTTGCCGTGCGCTCGACAATAAGGCGTCCCGCCCGGACTTCCCCGCAGCAAATCACCGAATACTTCGCATCCGGAATATTGGTGAGATAGGACTGGCGCTGCGCCTCGAACTGCATTCGCAGAAACATCTCCTTCTGTTGATCATTCCATCCAGTAATCACCAACTCTTCGGCCCGCGTGCTGGCGTAAGCCTGGTAGAAAAACTCCTGATCCGCTGCACTGGCAGGTTCGAGCGTAATCGCCTTGGCAACAGCCTTTAGCTCGTCTTCTGCAAGCACATCGAGAGGAGCAATAGGTGAGCCATAATGGCGCGCGGCGAATTTTTCCTCGCACATAGCGAATCCTTACTAACTGAGGAGATAGAAAGTAAACGAGGGCCCGAACTGAAAGGAAGTAGCGCGGCCATAGTGCCAACATCCTCCGCTTCGTGTCAAGTAAATTGTTGTCAAGAGGCGTGCAATAGTCGTGCGGCCTGGATGCAATCAAGAAATTCCTTACTGGCCGCACTCCGGCGGAAGGTCAAGACGTGCGGCGCGATAAATAACCGGTGGGGGAAGGCGCTCGCACGAATAGCCGACCGTGCGCTGTAAGTCAAAGAGGAAAAGAGTGAGTAGCCGACCGCCAAGAGTCCGCCATTTCAATGGTTGATTTCCCAGAACAGGCGTGTATCCCGGCCTTCAGCCACAGTTTTTTGAAGTCGCAAAATCTTTCATCTTGACTTGCCCTCCCATCACTGAGACCATTCGAACCGCGCACGTGTGGGTACTGTGGCCCGCACGCTGCAAGGCAAGTCGGCCGAACCCAGGGAACTCAATTTATTTAGAGACGCCGACAGCATCTTTGTCTGCCGCGCCTTTAGTGCGACTAAACAGAGTTGTTTCGTTGGCGTGGAGACTTCCATCATGCGCCCACGTCTGTCCCGCTCTTTCTGCCTTTCCTTGCTTGCCCTGGCCAGCCTGTTGGCTTTGGCCTACTTTCCTCTGGCCAATACTCGTGCCGCCAGCACGGGCGCAACGATTCTGCCAAGCACGGCAAAGCCGCTGGTCAATTTGAAGAGCACGCAGACGGTGAAGCTCACCTATACCGGCGATGCCGGCGCAATCTCGGCTTTAAACGGCGGCGCGGCCACGCCAGTCTCCCTCGCGGCAGGCGACTTCAACGCTGACGGCGCCATCGACGTGGTCGCCGGATACTCGACCTCCAACGGCGGCGTGCTCGCCCTGATGCTAGCCAACCCCAACGCCTACGCCCCCACCGACACGTCGCTGTATCAAAAAGCGATGAAGGGCAGCGTCCCGGCCACATTCCAGTCAAAAGCCGCCACCGTTTCCCTCCCCGAGTCTCCCGACCTTATAGTCACCGGCGATTTCAATCGCGACGGCAACGTTGATGTATTAGTAGCCGCCCGCGGCAACAACTTGTATTTACTCGCCGGCGATGGCAAAGGAAATCTCCTGCCTCCGCAGATCGTTCCGTTGATCGGGCAAGTTACCGCGCTGGCGGCCATGGGCGACGGCCATGTCGCAGTGGGCCTTGACGGTCCAAGCGGCGCGCAATTGGCCATCCTCGCTCCTGACTCTTCCGGCTTGATTGAAGGCACGTCCTACCCTTTGCCCGCCCGCGGCGATGCGGTCGTGTGGGGAAACCTCGGCGGCGGACATGACATCGCCGTCGGCGCGGGAGCCAACATCGTTTTGATTTACAACGCCCTCAGCACCAAGCCGCAGACCGAAACCGTCGCCGTTCCCTTCACAGTAAAGGGTCTCGCCGTCGGCAATTTCATCTGGGACCGAGATGGCCGCGAGGAACTCTCCGCACTCGCCGACGATGGCTCGATCCAGATCCTTCAACACGGAACTCTAAACACCGCCCCGCTCACCGCCGCCGATCTCCCCGGCCGCCGCGCCGCCATGATGGCGAAAATGAAGGCCGCGAAGGCGAATCCGCCAAACCCGACTTCTTACGGTGCATGGACGGTCGCAAAGCAACTGCCCTACACCACCTCGGCGCCGGCAGGCCCGGTTTCATCCTCCGCCTTCAGTTCTCCCAATCTGGCTGTAACTCCCAGCCGCGATGTCATGTTGCTCGACGCCGGCCGCAGCCAGCTGACCATCCTCGATACTTCAGGCACAGCCGCCAGCCCGAGCGCGGGCGTTTCCTTCTCCAGCACGCCCATCGCGGCTTTCGCCATGCCGCAAAAGATCGATGCCTCGCGGGATGTTGTTGTCCTGACCTCCGCACAGTCAGCGCCCATGCTGATCACCTCCAATGGCAACCTCACGCTCAATGTAAACACCACTGCGGATATTGACACCGTAAACGCCTGCACCACCGATGTCACAAGTCCACCGAGCACGCTCAGCTTGCGCGAGGCGGTTTGCATTGCCAGCAACAATGCCGGCGACGTCGTCACGATTAATGTTCCGGCGGGCACCTACGACCTGACTTCTTTGGAAACCGGCGACCTTCAGTTGGGCAATGGTTCAGCCGTAAACATCTCGATCGTCGGAGCTGGCCAGACAAGCACCATCATCCAGCAAACCGATGGCAGAGACCGCGTCATCGAACAGGATCCTGCCTTCAGCGGCGGTGTTCCGGTCGCGCTGTCGAACCTAACGGTCGCTCTCGGCAACTGCACCTCCGGCACCGACTGCACCTATGGCGGCGGTGGCATGCTCGGCATCGGCAACACCGGCGACAACCTCACGCTCACCAATGTCACCTTCAGCAACAACAACAGCGGAGCGACCGACGACGGCGGCGCCCTGGCCGCAACCGGAGACGGCAACCTGACGGTTACGAACTGCGTTTTCTCCAGCAATACCGCGCCTTCAGGTACGGACGGCGGCGCAGCCGGAGGCGGCATCTATCTGGACGTCAACGCCGGCGAAGGAACTGTCAGTGTTACCAACTCTACGTTCACCAACAACAGCAGCACCCTCGGCGGCGGCGGCGTTGATTTCGATAGCAGCGGCGACAGCGCCACCATCACGGGGTCCGTCTTTACCGGCAATTCGGCTGGCACATCGGTTGGCGGTGGAATCTTTGCCGACGATAGTCCTATCGTCGTCTCCAATTCCCGCATTGCCGGCAACACCGCATCTGGAGGCGGTACCGGACTCGGCTCCGAAGGCGGAAGCACGGTTACTGCCATCAACAACTGGTGGGGCTGCAACGGCGGACCGGGCGCTTCCGGCTGCGACACAGTTTTAGCCTCCGGCGGAACCGCGAGCTTCAATCCCTGGCTGGTGCTGAGCATCAGCGCCAACCCAACCCAAATTCTCCCCGGTGCCACTTCGCTTCTCACTGCCGACCTTACTCACAACAGTTCGGGCACTGGCGGATTCAGCGTTCCCAATGGGACTCCCGTAACTTTCGGCGGCACGTTGGACAGCAGCGTGAACCCCACCAGCACCACGCTTACCAGCGGAGACGCGACCTCCACCTACACGGCAGGCTCAAGCGCCGGCACCGGCAGCGGCACAGCAACGGTGGACAATCAGGAAGTCAGCACTCCGATCGACATTCTCGTCAGCGTCACCGTTACCACCAGCCCTGGCAGTCTTTCGATCACAGTCGACGGCACTACCTATACCGCGCCGCAGAGCTTCAACTGGGTGGTGGGATCGCAGCATACTCTCAACACCACCTCGCCCCAGTCCGGCCCGGCTGGATCGCAATACGTCTGGAGTAGCTGGTCACAGGGTGGCACACAGTCACAAACGGTCACCGCGCCAGGCTCAAGCACCACCTACACGGCCAACTTCACCACGCAATATCAGTTGACCACGGTGGCCTCGCCGTCGGCCGATGGTTCCGTCACGCCGACCTCGGGCCAATACTTCGCCTCGGGCGCGTCCGTACCCGTAACCGCAACCGCGAACGCCGGCTTTGCGTTCAGCAACTGGACCTCGACCGGCGGATCGTTTGGCTCGACTACCTCGGCCAGCACCAACTTCACCATGCCCGCTGCGGCGACGACCGTCACTGGAAACTTTGTCCCCGCCACGACGCAGATCACAATCACAACCAGCCCGGCGAACCTATTGGTCTCGGTGGACGGCGGCTCCTTTGTACCGGCTCCCTTGGTCGAAACCTTTAATCAGAACTCGACCCATACCATCGCCACTACTTCGCCGCAATCCGGCGGAACCGGCATCCAGTACGCCTTCAGCAGTTGGTCTGACAATGGGGCAATCTCGCATACCATCACTGTGCCTTCCACCCCGACCACCTACACCGCCAGCTTCGCCACGCAATACCAATTGACGACCGCGGCGAATCCTGCCGCCGGCGGAACAGTCTCGCCTACTTCCGGCAACTACTACACCTCCGGAACCGTCGTGCCTCTAACGGCCACGGCCAACGCCGGCTACAGCTTCACCAACTGGACTGGCAACGTAGCGAATTCCACCAGCGCCTCCACCAGCATCACCATGACGGCGCCGCAGAGCGTAACCGCGAACTTCTCGCTCATCATCGTGGCCGCTCCCACCACAACCTCGGTGTCCTCGAATAACAACCCGTCCTTCACCACCGCACCCAGCAACTCCGTCACCTTCACAGCCACGGTCACTTCCAACACCACGGTGAACGAAGGCACGGTCACGTTCTCGGACCCCGCAAACGACTTCACCTGCAGCGGCGGCAACACAGTACCAGTGAGCAACGGACAAGCCAGCTGCACCACCTCGTTTAGCACAGAGGGTAGCCGAAACGTCACCGCAAACTACAACGGCACGGTCAATTTCCAGACAAGTAACGGCTTCATCACCCAGAACGTGAATAACCACACTGTGGTCAACGGGAACCAGTTCTGCAACCAGGGTGCAATCACCGTACCCAGCACCGCCGGCGCTGCCACGCCCTATCCGTCGAATATCTTCGTAACCGGTCTGACCGGCAACGTCGGAGCCGTCACCGTTAACCTCAACAACATCAGCTCGAGTGACATTCAGCAGACGGATTTGTTATTGGTCGGCCCGACGGGCGCGGCGATCATTCCGTTCGCGAGTGTGGGAGACGGATCGACAATCGGTGGCGTAAACATCGTGCTCGAAGATTCAGCTTCTGGCCTGATTCCCGGAGGCTCTCCGCTCACTAGCGGTTCCTACCAACCCACGTCGATCACAGGCGGCACCAGCCTGATCTTCCCGGCTCCTGCGCCGTTAGTGAATGCAAGCAACTACGCCGCCACCGACGGCTCGGCCACGCTCACTTCAACGTTCCAAAACACGGCTCCCACCGGCACATGGGCTCTCTATGCCATGGATCACTCGGGCAGCGGCGCAGCGACCATCGCCGGCGGATGGTGCGTGAACATCTCTCCCGCCACGGTGCAGACCACGATCACAACCAGTCCCGCCGGACTCCTGGTTTCAGTGGACGGCGGAACCGCCACAACTGCCCCGCTGGTGGAAAACTGGGTGCCGGGATCCTCGCATACCATCGCGACCAGCTCTCCGCAGTCGGGCGCGCCCGGCGTACAGTATGTCTTCAGCAGCTGGTCAGACAGTGGCGCGATCTCGCACAGCATCACCGTACCTTCCACCGCAACCACTTACACCGCAACGTTCAACACTCAATATCAGCTGACCACGCAAGCTTCGCCGCCCGCCGATGGTTCAGTCACTCCGGCCTCGGGCAGCTACTACGCCTCGGGCGCAACTATACCGGTGACCGCAACCGCCAACGCCGGCTTCACATTCAGCAACTGGACCTCAACCGCGGGAACATTCGACTCCACCACCTCCGCCAGCACCAACTTCCACATGCCCGCTGCTCCGGCCACCGTGACCGGCAACTTCGGCAATGCATCGGTGCAAATCACCATCACCTCCACCCCAGCCAACCTCCTGGTTTCGGTGGATGGCGGCACAGCCACGGCAGCACCGCTGGTCGAAACCTGGGTGATCGGCTCGTCTCACACCATCGCGACGACCTCTCCACAGGCCGGCGCGCCCGGGGTGCAGTATGTCTTTAGCAGCTGGTCTGACAGCGGCGCCATCTCGCACAGCATCACGGTGCCTTCCACGGCGACCACCTACACCGCATCCTTCAACACGCAATATCAGTTGACCACCGCTGCCAACCCCAGCAACGGCGGGACGGTCTCGCCCACATCGGGTAACTTCTATAACTCAGGCACAGTCGTGCCTCTAACCGCAACGCAGAACTCCGGCTACCAGTTCAGCAGTTGGACCGGCAACGTGGCCAACGCAAATTCCGCCAGTACTACAGTCACGATGAGTTCGCCGCAATCCGTAACCGCCAACTTCACCTCGCAGCAGATCACGGTGAACCCCACCAGCATCAACTTCGGCACAGTCTACGTCTACACAATGAGTTCCCAGAACGTGACTGTGATGAACAACGGCAGCACAACGGTTGACATCACGGGCGTAACAATCACACCCGGCAGCGGCGACAACGACGACTACACGCGCAACAACCACTGCCCGCGGATGCTGGCGGGCGGGCAAAGCTGCCAGATCACCGTGTACTTCTATGCAGGAAAAATAAGATCGTCTTCCGCCACGCTGAACGTGAAGGACAACGCCCCAGGCAGCCCGCAACAGGTCAGCCTGACGGCGAATGTGATCGATCCCATGCCCGCCTTCACACCGTCAAACCTGCGTTTCTTCTCGGTGAACCTTGGCACCAGTTCCACCAAGAACGTAACCTTGACGAACAAGGGAACGACCGAACTCGATATTACCAGCATCGGCATCACGGGATCGGACTCCGGCGATTTCAGCCAAACCAATGCTTGCCCAAGCGCGCTTGAGCCTTCCGACTCTTGTACGATCTCCGTAACCTTCACCCCCACCCGGGAAGGTCCGCGCTCCGCCGATCTGACCGTAGTGGATAACGCCAAGAGCGGTACGCAGAATGTGCCTTTGGCGGGAACCGGACAATAACGGCGATTCCCAAAGAACATCTCGGCCGTGCCAGTGAACGGCCACGGCCGGGATCATATGGGGAATAGGTGAGTCGTGGCCGGGCGGACGCATCGGTCTTCCGGGAACGCGGAACAACTCCGCGGAAGAGTTTGGCATTTGCTGCCTCCGCGGACCCGGTCGACTCCAACACGATAATGAGAAATGAAAAGCAGACGCGCTCAGATTTCCACTCTGGCCGTGGCAGGTTTGGCCCTTACCTCAACTTTTAGCGGCGTGGCGTGGGCTAGCGCCGAGAAGGTGATTCACAATTTTGATGGAACGCCGGATGGAGCAGCTCCGAATGCAGGCGTAATTTTGGACGCTGCGGGGAATCTTTACGGGACGGCTGCGGGTGGCGGCAGCGCTGGCCTGGGCATTGTGTACGAGCTTGCTCCCTCGACCAGCGGGGCATGGACGGAGAATATTCTGTATTCGTTTCAGGGAGGCAGCGACGGCGCAACACCTTTGGGTCCATTGATCTTCGACCAAGCGGGGAACCTTTACGGCACCACATCCAACGGAGGGGTCTACGGTGGTACGGTTTTCGAACTGATTCCCAATGGGGATGGAACCTGGGCGGAAAAGGTTTTGTTCCGGGCGAATGCCTTCGGCTACCCAGTGTATTTCCGTTCATCGAACATGGTTTTTGATGCCGCAGGAAATCTGTACGGAACGTCGTCGCGGGGAGGTTTTGGGACGGGCAACGTTTTTGAGCTGTCACCGAGCCCGGCCGGGAGCTGGACGATGGTTTCCATTTACAGCTTCTCGTACGATGAGCTGAATAATCCAACTTCGCTGATCATCGACGCCGCGGGAAATCTATATGGCACGACCGAGTACGGAGGAACCAGCGACTTTGGCGAAGTGTTCGAGCTTTCGCCTTCGAGTACGGGCTGGAAGATAAATTATCCACACAATTTTAAGGCATTGCCGGACGGTCAATATCCAACCGGGGGTGTGATTTTAGATAGTGGAGGGAACCTTTATGGCACCAGCAGCCAAGGCGGCGCATCGTCCGCATGCAGTTGCGGGACGGTTTTCAGGCTAAAGTCTTCGAACGGCGGAACGCGTTGGACTGAGGCCGTTATGAAGTCTTTTGACGGCGCGCCGGGCAGCGGACCGATCGCAGGCGTAGTAATGGATTCGGTGAACAACCTGTACGGGCTGACTTATTATAGCGGCGTAGAACAGGGCAATGAGATCGGCGGCGTAGCCTTTCGAATTAACCCAATGACCGGAGCCTACACGCTATTGCACGAATTTGGAGCAGCGGGCGATGGCTATGGTCCGCTGGGAACGCTTGCCTTTGGACCGGGCGGCAACTTGTTTGGGACGACCTGGGGAGGAGGATCTTCACAGGTTTATGGAGATGGTGGAACGGTTTTCGAGCTACAGCCTTAGATCCGTTTCCACTTCCCGCCAACCTTTTCGCACATGTGGCGATGCGTGTTACGTCAGAGCCGAGAAGATTCGCACCACGAGTTCGGTCTGGCGGTGCGTATCGGTTTTCATGAAGATACGTTTGAGGTGCGTCCTCGCGGTGTGTGGACTGATAAAAAGCTCTGCCGCCGCGTCATCGATCGACTTGCCTTTCAAGAGAATGCTCGCCAACACCGCTTCTCCGCGGGTGAGACCGTAAAGCTTACAGAGTACCGTCTCATCGACTTGCGTGCTGCTTTCTTCGTCGTAAACGGTCACCAGGGCAGCCCGCTCTTCTTTATTTGCCCAACACTCGAGACCGGGCCCTGGCAGAACGCGGACGATCAACGCCGTAGGAGCGCTTTTTCTCGGCAGCGTAATCGGTGACTCACTCGGTTCGCCTAGATCCGGAGCCGCGATTGCATCCCGCAGCAGTTGCCGCAGCAAACGAGTATCGGAAGCCCGGTCGGCCACCAGCCCGGTTGCCGCTAGCGCGAGCCCGTCCCTCTTATTTAAAGTCTCCAATGCCGAGCGGTTGACGAAATGAGGATATCCTTCGCACCCTACCAGCATCGCCCCACAGCGGACTAACTCCAAGCCATACGTCAGAGCCAGCATGACATCGCGCGGCATGCCACAAGGAGATTCTTTACCGCTCAACGTCGAGTGGATTTGGGGAACGGGTGAAATTTTTCCAGATTCATGAGTTGGAGGCACGCTTTGAGCGTCACACAGATCGGATAAGAATTCACCGCTGAACTCTTTTCGCACTCGTTTCTGCATCGCCCCGCTCTCTTGGAATTTTCTGGAACTTACTGGGCGCCTCAAACTGCTGGAGAAGCGGCTCGCTGCCGAGCCGCTTTCTTCATTTCACTTCAATAACTGCTGTCTGCTAGTTAAAGGGATTCACCGTTACCGTCACCGGCGGGTTTTGTGAATCTGAGTTGCTGGCTGTGTGATTGTCGTCACCCGAGTAGCTCGCCGTGATCGTCCGGGTTCCGGATGTTGTGAACGTCAGCTTGCAGCTTCCGTTCCCGCTCGCTGCCGCCACGTTTCCGGTACAAGTCTCCCCCGTAGTAGCGGTCAGCGTGACTGCGCCTGTCGGCTTGTAATACGTGCTCACATTGAAGTCCAGCACGGTTGAGGCGGTGCCGGCTCTGTTCAAGGTTAGCGTTTTGTCCGACGACGTAATCGTCGTCGTGGTCGAGTCTTGATTCACTTGCAGTGACACCGTCGCGGTCACCGTGTTGTAGTCGGCCTTCGATGCTGGTGTGTACGTCACCGAGAGGGTTTGCGTTCCGGCGGTCAGGATCTTTCCAGAAGCCGGAGTGTATTTAAATGTGCCGCCCGATAGGTTCGAGGACGCGTCCAGTTGGGTTCCGCTTAGCGCGATCCCGTAGTTAATCGGCGCCGGCGTTGCCCATGTGATAACAGGCGTCGCCTTTATCGCAGTCGTGGTTTGGATTGCGGTCGCTGACTTGTAGTTGCCATTTCCGTTCCACGTGGCCGTCATGGTGCAGGTACCGCTTCCGGTCTCGATGGTAATGGTGTCGCCGCTCGCCGAGCACTGCGAACTGGTAGTGATCAGTGGCGTTATCCCGGAATTAGAAGTTGCCGATACCGTGAAGCTCGTACCATACGCAGCCGATGACGGTGCGCCAGTAAAGCTCACCGTCTGGCTGGCTTCGGTCGCGGTGGTCGTTTCCGTAATCGTCGAGGCCGCGCTGTAGTTGCCGTTGCCCGGCTGGCTCAACTTTGCCGTGCAAATGCCACTGCCGGAGGTCATGGTGTAAGTTGCGCCGGTGTTGCTGCACGCGCCGGAGCTGGCGTAAGTGATCGGCAAGCCCGAACTCGCGCTTGCCACCACAGTAAAGCTGCTGTTGTACGCAGCAGTCGTCGGAGCCGCTGTCGTCACAGTGATGCTCTGGCTCGCTAGTGTCGCGTTCGTAGTTTGGGTAACCGGCGGCGCTGCCGAGTAGTCGTTGTTGCCGGCTTGATTCGCGATCACCGAGCACGCCGTCGTGCCGCTCGTCATCGTATAAGTCGCTCCCGAATTCGAGCATCCGCCCGCACTCGTGTAGCTCACCGGCAAGCCGGAGCTGGCGCTGGCCGCCACGGTGAAGCTGCTGTTGTACACGGCGCTCGCTGGAGCGTTCGTGCTGAACGTGATTGTCTGATTGAGCGGGTTGACCACCTGGCCGCCGCTCAGCGTGCCCGTGTTTCCGCTGTGGTTGCCGTCACCGTTATAGGTCGCGGTGATCGTGTCCGTGCCTCCCGGCAGGCTCGAAGTCGTACACGTTGCGGTTCCTGGATTGCCTGGCCCGCCATCGGTCACTGGTGTAGTGCCGCAGCCGGTGTTCGAACTCCAGGTTACGTTGCCCGTGATGTCCTGCGACTTCACGCGGCCATTGCGGGTTACGCGGCCTTTCACGTTGCCGAACTCGCCGCTGATCGTTGCTGTGAAAGTAACCGACTGCTGATAGTTCGAGGGATTCTGGCTGGAACCGACCGCAACCGTCGAGGTGGCAGCGCCGATGCTGAAGTTGCCGGTTTGCGGGCTGCTCGAAGCCGCATAGTTGGAGTCGCCGGAGAACGCCGCCGACTCGGTGTAAGAGCCGGGCGTGTCCGCTGTGCTTGGAGAATACGTAGCCGTGCAGGTGATCGTATCTCCGCTAGGTGAGCCGCAGCTGGTCGCCCCGTAGCTGCCGTTCCCGTTGCCGCTGATGGTGATGTTCGAGGCATTGGGAGCCGCACCGCCGCCGCTCCATCCGAGGACAGCGGTGATCGCCACCGCCGCATCCTGGCCGTAGGCTTCGGAGGACGGATTGACGTTGGTCACGTTGATCGAGGTAGCTACTCCGCCGTTGACTTGCTGGCCGCCACTCAGAGTGCCCGTGCTGCCGCCGTGGTTGCTGTCTCCAGAGTAGGTCGCCGTGATCGTGTCGGTTCCCGTCGGCAGACTGGAGGTTGTGCACGTCGCCGTTCCCGGATTACCCGGCCCCCCATCCGTTACTGCGATAGTACCGCAGCCAGTGTTCGCGCTCCAGGTCACCGTTCCTGTGATGTCCTGCGAATGCGCGCGCCCGTTGCGGGTTACGCGGCCTTTTACGTTGCCGTTCTCGCCGCTGATGGTTGCGGTGAAGGTTACCGATTGGCCATACGACGACGGATTCACGCTCGAACTGACGGACGTGCTCGAAGTCGCCGTGTTGATGGTGAAATTATTCGTTTGCGAGCTACTCGACCCGGTGTAGTTCGTATCGCCCGAGAACGAGGCCGACTCTGTGTAGAAGCCCGGGCCGTCGGCGGGGGTTGGAGTGTACGTTGCCGAGCAGGAGATGGTGTCACCGCTCGCCGCACCGCAGCTCGGCGCGCCGTAGGTGCCGTTTCCGTTGCCGGAGATCGACACGTTCGCCGCTGTCGGAGCGGAGCCGCTGCCAGACCACGACAACTGCGCCGTGATCGTGACGGGCGAATCCAAGCCGTAGTCTTCGTTCGACGGGCTCACGCTGATCACGCTGATCGTGGTTGAGGCCTGGTTAACGGACTGATTGGTTGAGCCCGAACCAGGATTATGGTTGCTGTCACCCGAGTAGTTCGCGGTGACCGTGTCCGTGCCTGCCGGGAGCGAAGTAGTGGTGCACGTCGCCGTTCCCGGGTTCCCCGAGGTCACATTAGTGGTGCCGCATCCGGTGTTCGAACTCCACGCCACGGTGCCAGTCACATCCTGCGATTTAACACCCCCGTTCTTCTTCACGAAGTTGTATTGGCCAGGAATTGTCGCAGTGAACGTCACCGACTGACCGTAGGTTGACGGACTTCCAGTTGTGCTTACGGTGATGGTTCCCGCGCCTGCAGTCTGAACGACCTGTCCGCCGCTCAGTGTGCCCGTGCTGCCGCTGTTATTTGAATCGCCCGAGTACACCGCCGTGACCGTATGAGTTCCCTGTGCCAGGGTCGAGATGCTGCCCGAACTGGCCGAACCTCCAGAGAGAGTCACCGCTGAGCCGAATGGACTGCTATCGATGTTGAACTGCACTGTTCCGGTTGGCGAGCCGCCGGTGACCGTTGCGGTGAAGCTTACCGACTGGCCATAGGTGGAAGGATTCAAACTCGAGCTGACTGATGTGGTGCTGGTCGCGATGGTGACGACCTGCCCGCCGCCGAGCGTGCCCGTGCTGCCGACGTTCTGTGAGTCGCCCGAATAGACTGCGGTGACCGTGTGCGTACCGACCGCTAGCGTCGTGGTGCTGCCGGAAGTGGCCGAGCCTCCCGACAGAGTTACCGGCGAACCGAAGGCGCTGCCGTCAATGTTGAACTGCACCGTTCCGGTCGGTGAATTGCCTGTCACCGTCGCCGTGAAGCTTACAGCTTGGCCGTAGGCCGAAGGATTTTGGCTGGAAGAAACTGCCGTAGTCGTACAGACTGGAGTCGAAGACCAGGCGCTGGAACACACCATGTTATACGCGTTGGGAGTACCGAGTCCGGTCGCCAGGTCATAGCC
>Ga0116125_1000486_pt1 | contig 18469 bp, 17 predicted proteins | sample June2015DPH_16_1_2_FD_89729 | JGI IMG/M metagenome (GOLD analysis project Ga0116125, IMG submission 89729) | Peatland microbial communities from SPRUCE experiment site at the Marcell Experimental Forest, Minnesota, USA - June2015DPH_16_10 | ecosystem: Environmental > Terrestrial > Soil >...
CACCGGCTAATGCAGAGTGCCGTTTGTACGGTAATCGGCCCCCAGGCTGGCGTAACAGAAGCTGTCACAACGCTGTCACACGCAAACGAAATTTGATACACAGCGCTGTCGCACCCATATCCGTGACACCGGTTGGGCTGGAAAACTGTTGCCAGTCCAAAGATTTCCACCAGACACCCCATGGCCAAGGGTGTGGGAACTGGCAACTCGATTGCCCACGATCCATCGCTGAATAGTGTGTCGGTTGCGGAAGGCGGATGGAAACTACAATTCACGAACCCGCATTGAAGCCGGAAACTAACTCGGGCGCAAAGTCTCGCGGCAATGCCGCGCCCGCCCCAGAACCCTACGCAAGTTCTATCGCCCACGTTCTTGCCGAACTCGAACGTATCGACCTTTTGATTCAAATCCAGATCGGCCGCGCCCGCCAACTGCAACAACAGGATGAATTCCAGGGTCTATATATCTCCGAGCAGGAAGTCGATTCCCTGTTAGCCCGCCCGATGGGAATGCCGCACTGGGCGCTCGCTCCATCCGTCGCGACGGACGAAAATATTCACGCAAGTCTCATGGAGCTGGAGGCGCAAATCGAAGGTCGAACAAACTCGAGCATCGAGCAGAACATTCCCCTGCGCCTGGTCGCCTTAGCCAAGCGCTTCCACCTGAGCCCATTCGATGTAGACGTCGTGTTGATGTGTCTCGCGACCGAACTGGATGTACGCTATGAGCGCCTCTACGCCTACCTGCAGGACGATGTCACCCGCAAGCGCCCCAGCGTCGATCTCGCGCTGAATCTGTTGTGCCCATCGTTCTCAGCGAAACTCGCCGCGCGCGATCGTTTCAATCCGCCCTCGCCTCTGCTCAACTGTCAACTGGTCTCGCTATCTGAAGATACGGCGTTTCCTAAAACTTCGCTTCTCAACCGATCTCTCAAGTTGGATGATCGCATCGTCAATTACCTTCTCGGAGGAGATGAGATCGACGCGCGCCTGGCCCGCCAGATTTCTCTGCTTGAGCCTAGACTTTCGCTCGGGGAATTGATTCTCCCCGGCGACTTGCTCACCAGCCTCAAAGCTCTTTTCGAAAATCATTGCAACGCCGATCGCGGCTTGAATCTCTACTTCCAGGGTCCGTACGGTGTCGGAAAGCGCTCCACAGCTACAGCGCTCTGTGAATCAGCCGGATTAAAGCTTCTGGTGATGAATGTAGAGCACGCGCCCTCCGCCGAATCCGACTTCGCATCGATGCTCCAATTGGTTACGCGAGAAGCTGCCTTGCAGGGTGCTGCCGTCTACTGGCATGGTTTTGATTCGCTTCTCCCCCCGGAGCAGCGCGGTCGACTCACTCTTCTGCTGCAGGAACTGCAGGAGCGCAAAAGCGTGGTCTTTCTCGCTGGAGAAACTGTGTGGGAACCTTCCGACATTCCCGAACTGCCGCCGTTTGTCCGCATCGAATTTCCGCTTCCCGCCTATTCTGAACGACTCTTGTTCTGGAACACGGCCATCGAAAAGATCGCGCAACATCAAAACGAAAACCTCGACCCGGCCGGACTCGCGAACAAGTTCCGATTTTCTGGGGGCCAGATCCGCGACGCCGCGCTAACCGCGCAAAACCTAGCCCGCCGCCGTGATCCGCAAACTGCATCGGTCAATATGACCGACCTGCTCGAAGCCTGCCGCCTTCAATCCAACCGCAAGCTCGCGGCTCTGGCCACCAGAATCAAGCCACATTATGTCTGGTCTGACATCATCTTGCCGCCCGACACCATTCGCCAACTGCGCGAAGTCTGCAATGCCGTCGAATTCCGTTCCATCGTTTATGACGAGTGGGGTTTCGATCGCAAACTCTCGCTCGGCAAGGGCCTGGGATTGCTCTTTGCCGGCCCTTCGGGCACAGGCAAAACCATGGCTGCCGAAGTGATCGCAGGAGAACTGGGACTCGACCTCTACAAGATCGACCTGTCCTCGGTCATCAGCAAATACATCGGCGAGACCGAGAAAAATCTCTCCCGCATATTCACCGAAGCCGCGACTTCCAATGCAGTCTTGTTTTTCGACGAGGCCGACGCCCTCTTCGGCAAGCGCAGCGAAGTTCGCGACTCGCACGATCGCTATGCCAACATCGAGATCAACTATTTACTGCAGCGCATGGAGGAGTACGAAGGAACAGTCATCCTCGCCACCAACCTGCGCAAAAATATGGACGACGCCTTTGTTCGCCGCATTCAGTTCACCATCGAGTTTCCTTTTCCGCACGTGGATCAGCGCCTAGCCATCTGGCAGCGCGTCTGGCCGAAAAACATGCCGCAACAGGATCTCGACTTAAATTTCATGGCGCGCCGCTTCGAAATCAGCGGCGGCAATATTCGCAACATCGCGCTCTCGGCGGCTTTCCTCGCTGCTGAAGATGGCGGCTGCGTCAGAATGAAGCATCTGATCCGCGCCACCTGGCAGGAGTACCAGAAGATGGGCAAAGTGGTCATGGAGGGTGAGTTTGGTGAATATGAACATCTTTCACATCAGTTGTTGTAGGAGGCTCTTGGTGGCGCAGTTCTTCAACGCTGCGGTAATCACTTCTTGACCACGGCCTAAGCCGCTGTGGGACTGTACGCCCATCGCGTCATCGTTATCGACAGAGGATACAACCACGATAAGGAGTTCACCATGCCTAACCGAGACTTCGATCCAACCCCGGGGCCACTCAGCAGCCTGCTCCGCTCGAACACAGAGCAAACAGAATCCGCCGATACATCCGCCGCGCGCTCCGTCGATCCCATCGATCGCGTCGCCTGCCGAGCGGGAGATGACTCGTGTGCAAAGGCCCACGCCTCCACCCTGAACCGCTCTACCGACTTCCAACCGTCACGCGCAAGCCGCTCCCTGCTTCAACTCCAAAGGCAGTACGGAAACCGGTATGTCGAGCGCGTGGTGGCGCTGGCCAAAGAGAAAGAGAACGTCGAGCGTCAAAACATCAATCCGAACAACAACGACGTCTCGCCTGACGTCGAGCGCGCTATCCAAACCGAGCGCGGCGGAGGCGCCGCTCTGGACCACGGGGTCCGCCACCAGATGGAATCCTCTTTCGGCGCCGACTTTGGCGGAGTGCGCGTCCACACGGACGGTCAAGCCGATTCACTGAATCGCGCCCTCAGCGCCCGCGCCTTCACCACCGGGCAAGATATTTTCTTCCGCAGTGGCGCTTACCAGCCTGCGAGTTCCAGCGGCCGCGAACTCATTGCTCATGAACTGACCCACGTGGTGCAGCAAGGGGGCGACCAGGTGCGCCGCGCCATGTCCGTCAGTCAGCCCGGTGATCCGCACGAAGTCGAAGCCGAGCAAACCGCCCGCGCAGTGATGGAGCAGGAACATTCCGGTCCGTCGGGAGCGGGCGAAAAAGAGAAAGAAGAAGAGAAACACAAGCACCACATGATGGCCAGCCGCTCCAGCGACGGGCTGCAACTGCAGCCGGAAGCTGTGGAAGGCAAGCATACAAAGGAGGAGGAAGATAAGGAAAAGCACCACCTCATGAAGAAAGCGGAGGCGGGCGCCTTGATGCGACAAGGGGAAGATCAGGGAGGATTGGAATAATTCCTGGTGGACATCGTGGTGCGATGTTTCCGGCCGAGCTTCCGACCGGCAACCACAAGCACCCAGCGCCACTTTTTCTCCGGTCGCCCTGCGCGGGATTCTTCACTAGTGCAATGGGTTTTTGTCCTGCAAGAAGACTTTGGGTAGAGACAAGCGCACCAGACTAATAATTTAGAAGTGATCAGGCAAATCAGCTAACCGGGAGTATTTGGGGAGTGTGACGTGCAATTCCAGCGTGCCATGAGAATTATGCAAGCCGCTTTGAAGAGAAATCAGAAGTATGCCATCGTTGCTGGGGCGCCTCCGCTTCAAAAGGTCATGCAGTTTCAACAACTGCTTGGCAATCAGGCGGTGCTGCGTCTGGCTGCATCGGGCGGTCTGTACACCGGTCATAGAAATGAGCGGCCGGGCATGGACGCACAAAGACTTCCGAATCGCGCAATCCGAATATGCCCTGATCCGGCCGTACGAACAGCTATGCTGGCGACTGAGCGACCGGACCGGCCAAAAGGGCAAGAGGATCCCACTCAGCGCGTGGATTGTTGCATCTGCAGCCCGGGACCTCATAAAGGCCGACGTTCTTTGGCCCACGAACTTACGCCCACAGTCCAGCAAGACGCAGAGAGCCTGACGGACCGGCGCGAAGGCGCTGCGGTGAAAAGGTCTACCGCTGCACCCAATATTTCCCGAAGCGCCAGCATCTTGCAGCGCGCTGTAACCAATCTGGGAGTTGCGGGCGCTGTAGCGGAAGCTGCGGCTCCTGATCACTTTGTGGTGCCCCGAGGAGGTGGGCCTGTGATTGTAACCGCAACCACCAGCGCAGCGGGCCAGCGAGTGAACTGGACAGGAGGCAGCGGACGTCCGAATAATCTGGAGCGCGGTGTGTCGGCTGGGTCGGCGCGCACGGTAACCCTCACTGCCGATACGCCCGCAAACCCGGGCGCACAAACGATAACCGTACATGTTCTCAACGGTGTTGCGGCCCCCGCCAACGTGCTCGCCACCCTGGGCTTCTCGCGGCAGCCCGGGAATCCCCCGGGCCTCGCACCCTTCGGTTTGACCGATGTCCGCACCAACAACCCGGTCGCCCGCATTCGGGCGTTTGTTGTGGGAAATCAGTGGGTGTTCCGGGTGGAGCGCATCAATCACCGGTTCCTCCTGGGCATCACCGGTGGCGGCAACACGGACATTCGCGCCGCAGCCAACGCCACCGCCGCCAACCATTGCGCGGTGATTACTGACCTTACCCCGCCGGCACCGGGCGTTGCGACTGGACCGCCCCGAGCCGCCTTTTGGTCGTCGACGATTACTCTCGCCCATGAAAACGCTCATGTGGCACACTTCTATTCACCTCCGTTTTGGGAGGCTTTCATGCGCACGGCGGAGACCAACATCGAGGCAGCAGCGAATAACGTAAACGTCGATCACACAAATGCGGCCACGATGTCCGAGGCTGCGGTGGTAACTGGTGGTGCTGTAGCAAACCAGGCCACAATCAATGGGCAGCATGCGGCAGCGGACGCCGCGGAGATAGGTGGCTCCGAGTTGTTTGCGCACGGTCAAAGTAATCCGATGTATACGACGCTTGTCGCCCAAATAGCGGCCCGGTTCCGTCCGTTGGCTCCTACTGGCTTGGCAGCCGTAGCGACCGGTCCCACGAATGTCAATCTTAATTGGGTGCATAACGCTTGCAATGACACTGAGTACCGTGTTTTTCGCAGACGAGGTAGAGGGGCGTTCAGCAGGATTGCGACTTTGCCGGCCGGTTCGGTGGCGTTCACCGACAACCTGGCAGGTCTGGCAGGTGGTACGGATTTTGCGTACTTTGTGACCGCTGCCGGGGTGGCAGGCGAGTCGAACCACTCGAATCAAGTTGCTGTGCATACACCATGACTCCGCGTCTTGCTCTCGTATTGATGTTGTGCGTGCGCATGGGGAGCAAACCTGCCAGGCTATGCAGAGAAATAGGGAATGTGCGGGGCGTCGAGGAGGTAAGCATGATGGGCGATAAAGAGGCCGGATCTGCCGAGGCGCGAAGTCGCTTGGAGCGTGCACGCGCTGCGGCGCGCAAATTCTGCCTTCACTTCGGATTCCCGGAGCAGTACCTCGATCAGTTGAATGGGGACCCCATTCAGAAGCCCCTGACTATCGAAAAGAACGGTGTTTCGGTCGAAGTGTTTCGTTGGCTCGGGCACGGCCGCGGAGCTTCCTACGTCCAAGTCGAGCTTGATACAAAAACCCATGAACTTAAAGTGTACGGAGCACTAAAAGATCGAGAGTTTGGCCCGTGGACGCCCTAGAACGCACAGTTCCGGTATGTCTCAATGGCGCAGCAGAAACGCTTTAGCGCTCCCGAAGGGCGAGTACAGCCCAACCGATGGCAACTCGGACGCCGCGATGTCAACGTCCTGAACCATCGTTAGAAACAGAGGATGTTTACACCATGAGCGACCAAAAATCCCTTAGTCCCAGCGGCCTCTTATTTATCCAGCGCCACGAAGGCTACAGCAGCACCGTCTACAAAGACAGCGCCGGTTTTCCCACCATAGGTTACGGGCATCTAATCAAACCAGGCGAGGACTTCAGCAACGGCGTCACCCAGGAACAAGCTTTGCAGATTCTCGCTCAAGACGCGAGGACCGCTGTGGATGACGTTAACAGTAAGGTCAGGGGAAATCCTTCCCAGACACAGTTCGATGCTCTGGTCGATTTCACCTTCAACCTGGGTGGGGATAACTTCGGTAAATCGATCTTGCTGGCCAACATAAACTCGGGAAAGACGGTCGTGATAAAAAACTTTACCGACTGGAATCACGCCGACGGCCAGGTCGTTCCCGGACTAACCAAACGACGCACCGACGAGTTCAATCTCTTCACGAAGGGAGATTACGGTTCGTGAGAACCGCGCCGATCGAGTCAATAACAACATCCATGCATTCGCGAAATAGAAATAACCTGACAGCCCTGAGCGTTTTGCTTTTCATGGCTTCGTTTCCGTGCTTTGCCCAGACCTCCGCGGCGTACCGCGCATGTAACCTCAAAGCGCGCACGCAATCGGAGATGAATGCCTGCGCGAGCAAAGAAGCTGCGCGGGTCGATGCAGAACTGAATAGGGTCCATAACGAAATTCTCTCTGAGACATCAATGCAGCCGGAAGCGACCGCAAAGATCAAAGCAGCGGAGCAAGCCTGGGTTGCCTATCGCGATGCCTACATGGACGCCATGTATCCCGCAACCGACAAACAGGGCGAGTATGGCTCCATTTACCCGATGGAAGCCAATCTTCTGCACGCAAAACTGGCGGCGCAACACCTGCTCGATTTGAAGCAACTGCTGCAGCAGCACAGGAACTAAGACCGTAAATCCGCGGCGCGAATATTCGAGGAGCCGAAAATGCCCCAACAAGTCTGTAACGGCGCAACGCTTCAGTGCATGATGGGAATGGCGCCCAGTTCGCTGGTCGTGCTTCCCGTCAATCGCGTCAACACATCCGAGCAACCCGACGCCAATATTATGGACAACGTGCCGCTGGTAAATATCATGCCGTTCGGCATGTGCATGTCTCCGGCAAATCCCGAGGTCGCCACTGCCACGGCCGCCGCCCTCGGTGTACTAACGCCCATGCCATGCGTCCCTGTGACCACCACTCCCTGGACTCCCGGCGCACCGACTGTCTTGCTGGCCAGCAATCCCACGCTGGACAATACTTCCACGCTGTTGTGTATGTGGGGAGGCGTAATTCAGGTCGTCAGCCCGGGTGAGTTTACGGTCAACGTCCCTTGAGTGCTGGACTACCGAATTCTGATTCGTAAAACTGCCGTCAACCGCCTGCAAGTTATCTAACCGCCTGTGGTGCAAGTCCGATTCGTATCAGGGCACGCATTCATGCGTGCCGTAAAGGGCGCAAGAATCAACGCGCCTTTAGGCGCTGGCTGTTGGCGTTTCAGACTTGCACCACGGCCTGCTAAGGCCGTTTCAGCAAACTTGTCCCGCTCGAGTCGGCGGCTCCGCAGCTAAAGGTCCCTGTCCAGGCACTTTTGTTCAGTTTAAGATCGAACGCCCCGTCACTGGTTCGAAGTTTTCCATGATCCTGGAAGTCCGCATGGATCGCCGACCTCGAAACGGTTCCATTGATCTTGATTTGGGTTCGCTCCGTTCCTATCAGCTCGACCATGGGCTTGCCTTCATCCTGCACGCCGGTTTTCTCACCGACTCCCGTAAAAGTATTTCCATTCTGCACAAAATTGACCAAATACCTCACCCTCATGTTTTGGTAACGCGAGTCCGAAGTTTTCGTCGCCTGATCTTCGAGAATCCACTGCCCGCTGATGTCGCCCGGATTCTGAGCGTAATACTGCTGGATCGCGACAGCGCCGCCGACGATGGTCACCAGCGTTGCGAGACCGCCGAACCACGCTCCAAAGTTGATCTTCTTCCCTTCCGCTGCTAAGTCCATAGAAACCTCCGGGGCCTGCGTGATCCCTGGCTCGGAAATTCATCCCGCTCGCGAAATGTTGTACCTCGCCATCTTGCGGTACAGCGTCATTCTCGACCACTGCAGCCTGTCGGCAGCCTTGCTCTTGTTCCAGTTGGTGGCGGAAAGCGCCCACAACAGGCGTTCCCGCTCATTCCCCACGAGCGCTTTCAGTTCATTGCACCGAAGCCGGAATTGCAGGGGAAGATCAGCCAGTGAAATCTCCTGCGATGATCCCTCAGCGTAGACCGACTCCAGCAAGTTTTTCAACTCCCTCACATTCCCCGGCCAGTCGTATGCCAGCAGACACTCCAATGCCTCCTCAGTCACGCCGCGCACCCTCCGCCCAAAGCGGCGATTGAAGCAGGCGATGTAATGCTCGATGAGCGCCAGCAAGTCTTCCTTCCGTTCCCGTAGCGGAGGCAGATGAAGTCGCGCGACATTCAGTCGGAAGTAAAGGTCTTTTCTAAATTTATTTTCCTTGCTGAGCTGTTCCAGGTCCTGATTGGTTGCGGCGATCACGCGCACATCTAATGGGATCGCCTTATTGGAGCCCAAACGCTGAATTTCCCTGCTCTCAAGCATTCTCAGAATCTTCGCCTGTCCATACGAGCTCATGTCCCCAATTTCATCCAGGAATATTGTTCCCTTGTCCGCCGCCTTCAGTTTTCCCTCGCAGTTTGTATCGGCGCCTGTAAAAGCTCCTTTGGCGTAGCCAAACAGCTCGCTTTCCAGCAAGGTATCCGGGATCGCGGCACAATTAATGGCAACGAGCGGCTTGTGCCGTCGCGCGCTGTTTTCGTGTACTGCTTCCGCCAGCAATTCCTTTCCGGTTCCCGTTTCTCCCGTAATCAGAACGTTGCTGTCACTCGATGCCACTCTCACCACGCGTCCTCGAATCGCCTGCATGCTCGAGCTTTCACCGATAATGCCCTCTAGAGGAAATCCATCGCTGGGAGGCGCGGAGAATTCGATCGGCTCTAAATTGGTCACTAGACAACGCTGAATGGCGCTGGCCAACTCCTCGGGCAGGAACGGATGTTTGACGTAGTCGTTGATTCCCGCCTTCAAAGCGGCGATGGCCAAGTCTTCAGAACTGTTACTAACGATAAGCAGAATCTGGACCGTCGCGCGAAGTTCGCGAACCTCCTGCGCGAGTTCAAGCTGATTCCTGGCGCCCATCTGCGATGGGCCGAGGATTACCAGATCGGGGCAACGCTCCTCAAGCAACCGCATCATCCAGCTCTTTTCAGAGGCGAATACCAACTCGTGGCGAAAAGGCAACAATGTCCGCCGCAGAGTTTCGCAGAGAGCTGCCGCTGGTTCGAAAATGAGTACGGCCCGCTGCTTCATTTTCGTCTGCACCCCAAGCCCACGGAACTGTGCCCAGGTTCAGAGACCGCGCCCTAGAGACACTCCAGGGCGGACTTGGGTCGCAAATTCACAATGGGATGTTTTGTCTGCTTGGCCCCGAATGGTTTCCGGCTGTCTGCCAGGGAGCAGGACTGGCAGCCGGAAGACTCGACAGAACCCAGTGCATTTTACTGTTCTAATGGATAGTGACAATGACGACCGAAGCGTTACAAACAGAAGACCACGTTCAACCAGACCGGCGAACTTATCCCGACGGGCGAGGGGGATGGCTAACAACCGGAGCAAAATGAAAGGGCCGCTCAGGTAAGCGACCCTGCAAGGCGACCTCACGGCTCAGTCTTCAAAACTCCTCGCCCCACCCTTCATCCGGTTCTTCACCAGATTCGTCCATACGAACTTAATTACGCGCGCATCGTTGTAGCAATACGCAAGATTGTGATTGAGAGTGGAGAAACAATGCTGCTGGCAGGTCCTTTTCATTTCCGTCAGCTGGCCGGATTCGAATTTGTGCTCATCGATATTTCCCCAATCGTAGGTTGAGGCATACATCGGAAAACACGGCGCAACGGTTCCGTCGGTGCGGATAATCACGTTGTTCTGGCCGGCCCGGCAGTTCCACTCGGCAAAGTGCAGTTCGCCATTCGCATCCTGCTCAAAACCTGGCAGCCCCGCGATTTGCTTCGCGATATCGCCGTTGGTTCCGGTTCCATCGCCATTCCAGCCCAGGCGCTTCAGATCCGAACCGCTAGCCATGCGGATGAACGCTTTGATCTCCTGCAAGCGCTGCACCGAATTCACCATCTGATATCCAGCCTGGTTTTTCTCGATGATCCAATCCACCAGCGAATCGATCTCCGGCCAATCTTCGGGGCGAATGTACGTGGGATTGTCGCTGAGATGTTTGAAGTGCTCGTCCTGCTCGAGCATCGGCGTCTCATTGATGTGATAGTCGGTGGCGAGCCGATGGTCGCGCGCATACTCGGTAAGCAGCCGGATGTCTTCCGTATTGTTCCGGCAGATATTCATGTTGAAGAACACCATGTAGCCGTACACATATTGTTTCTTGAGCAGGTATTCCAGGTGCTTGCGCACCGGCACCAGGGCCTTCGGCAAACTCGGCTTTTCGTCCCACGCATCCACGGCGAAATTAATGACGGACGCGCCGGCATCTCCGAGCCGATCCGCCACTTCCGGACGCAGCAAGCGGGCATTCGTTCCGATATAAATCCAGAAACCTTTTTTCGCCGCGTAGTAAACGACCTTGTGGGCGAAGTCTGGCCGAAGCAGCGGCTCCCCTCCCATCAGGGCAAGCACGCGACAGCCATTGTCGTACAGCCAATCAATCGAGCGCCGCGCCGTATCTTCAGTCATTCCTTTAACTTTGTTGTTGTAAGCCCAACAATACCAACAATCCAGATTGCACTTGTATTCCACGAACAAGTAGGCCGTGATGGGATGGAATTCACCCGGCATTACACGCGAACGAATGTAGGGAAACAGCCAGCCGCGCATGCTGCGATACACCTGCGGCAAACTCCAGTCTCGTTTTTCCGGAATAATCTCCGGACCCGGATCGGAAAGCTTTTCCGGATACTGCGGGAAGACTGGTTGAGGCAGGGTCATTCCTTTGGACTTCGGTACAAGCGCGGGCCCGGTAGGCACCTGGGTCAAAAGGTTGTGAATGTCAACGTCAATGCGAAACTTCGGAACAGTCGCCATTGCTTAACTTCCCTCCATACGTGTCTGTTGCAAATCTGGGACTTGAATCATCCGACGATTCAGGCAGGCAGGAGGTTGCAAGAAAATTTCACTTCAATAACCGGTTAGCTGAAAGACATTATTGTGTGCGCTGCAATACACTGCACCAAAAACAGTGCTCGGAAAGCTGCTCTAAAAAGAAAAGTCCCGCCCAGACTGGCGGGACTTTTTTTCTTGATGAAGTTTTTAGTTCGCCTGCATCACCGGCGATGAAGCCAGTAGCCCGGCAGCCAGTTCCAGGTCGTGCAAATCTTCCCGGCTGAAATCCTGCGTAAAGCGCGGATCCAAACCCTTCCGCGAAATTTGCAACACGCCGAGTACAGCCGCTTGCGGATCGAGAATGGGCACCGACATAAGCTTTTGAATCGGCGCTGGCGGAGCCGGGCTGTCATCTTCAATTCCCGCCGGCTTGATCGTCTCAAAGATGCTCGCGTGTTTTACGCGCGCAAAATTATTAAAGATCTCAGCCTTCTTGCTCAGAGCCGTGTGCGCGGCGACCGCCTTGCTCGAAATCGGGATCGCGCCAGTGGTGCGCAGATGCTCCGGAAAAATAAACTTGAGCAGGCCGCCTTCCAGCCGCAGCAGCGCTACTTCGGCGTACTGCACATGAAACACTTTCGCCAATACCATGCTGACATCCAGCGGAGTCACGCCGTCGCCCAGCACCGATCCCAAGGGAAGCAGGTTCTCGGGAAGAATGATTTCTTCTTCAATGGCCGCGTTTTCGGGCTTATGGGTCATAAGAATATCTCGCAAAAATCAGTTTCGAACCACACTGGGGTCTCGCATTTTGAAAGCCAGACGAGGCCTGTATTCACATCCTACAAGCCCTTTGATTTCAGCAAAGTAGCTTACGGCCATGAACCTTCGCGGCGAACCTTGCAGCCACCGTTCGCCGAAAACTTGCAGGCCGCCTGACAATTTTTGTCAAACCTCGTCTGATGCGGGAGCCGAATTCGAAAGCGGACCGGATGCGCCGGATTTCACCCGCCTCGACTTCCCTTCCAGGCCCCAAAGTCATTACACTTCTTTACTATGAGCCTTCCGCCGCAACCTCATGTCAAACTGAACACCTCTCCGGACTACCGCGAAAGCTACGCCAACAGCGTCCAGATGCGAGTAAATGTCTGGGATTTCTTCCTGGCCTTCGGCACCGTCCAACAGCAAAGCGAACGGGAAGTAGAGATACGCAATTTTCAAGGCATCTACCTCAGTCCGCAACAAGCCAAAGCCCTACTCGGACTGCTGCAGCAGAACGTCACCGGCTACGAAACTGCCTTCGGCGAGATCAAACTCGATCCGAGGATGAGCCCGGGCGGGCAGGTACACTAACTCCGTGCGTCCCGAGGACGCCTGATAGTAGCCCGGTGTTTCAACTCCGGGTGCGCCGGATCCAAGCACGGAACCGCGTCTCATAGGAATGCTTCAATTATCTCGCCCATACCTCGGATCAAGTTCGGCGGGATAGCCGAGGCGGCTCTCCACATTTCGCAAATTGGGGATCGTCATCCATCCATTCCTGTATCTATCCTTTCCCGCTACTGGCCGCGCTGTATGTTAATGCGTGTAAACCCATTGCTACGCTCGTGAATCAAACGTTGGCATTTGTTTTTTCCGAGCGGAGGACTTATGAGGAATTTTGCTAAGAGCGCTTTGCTGGCAGGTGTAGTGACTGTGGCGAGCGCCACATGGGCACAGAACAGCCCCACGACGATGTACCCAAATGATCCTCATCCCACACAAGCGCCGACTACCGACCAGAATGCGCCGGAGGCCATGGATCAGGGCACTGGGCAGAACGACATGCCGGTCTTCCGTGTGACGGTCACGGAACGGACCACCAAGGCGGTGAATTACCGCAACCGGGGCGGATCGACGGAAGTCGATTTCAAAGGCACGGACTTGATGCCAGACGTAGAAGGACATGCGAAGGTCGAAGGAAAGGCCGGAAGGCTGGCGATTCACGTTGAGCTGGCCCATTTGAGTCCCGCGAACCGGTTTGGAGGTCAGTTCCTTACTTACGTGCTCTGGGCGATTACGCCCGAGGGACGAGCTGTGAATCTTGGCGAAATACTCCCCGATAAGGACGGGAAGGAAAAGACTGACGTCACCAGCGATCTGCAGGCCTTTGGTTTGATTGTTACCGCCGAGCCTTATTTTGCCGTGACGCACCCGAGCAACAAGATTGTTGCTGAAAACATTGTTAGGCATGGCACCAAGGGATTTGAAGAGCCGATCGACGCGAAGTTCGATGTGCTGGAGGGCACGCAATACACGATTGATGTGCCTGCGGACCAACTGCCTTCCAGCGTAGCTAGCATCAAGGTGCCGCTGGATTTGCTGGAAGCGCGGAATGCGGTTGTGATCGCGAAGGCAGCAGGGGCACAGCAATATGCTCCGGATTCTTTAACCAAAGCTGAGGACATGTTGCAGCGGGCGGAGGATTATTACCAGCGCAAGCAGGGACGAACTCCAATTGGGACGGCGGCGCGCGGAGCGACGCAGATGGCGGAAGATGCGCGCGTGTTGACATTGCGGCGCAAGGAGCAGGCGAAGATTGATGACGAGCGGCGCGCACAAGAGGCAGCGCGGCAACAGGCCGAAGCGAACGCGGCGGCGGCTCAACAGACGGCGCAACAAGCGCAGCAACAAGCGGACGCAGATGCGCGCGCGAGGGCCGAGGCAGAGCAGGCACAGGCGGAGGCGCAGCGGCAACAGCAGGCGGCTTTGGCGCAGCAACAACAGGCGCAGGCAGCGGCAGCGGCGGCTCAGGCGGCGGCGGCCCAGGCGGAGCAGCAGCGGCAGGAAGCAGTTCAGCAGAAAGAAGCGATGCGCGCGCGGCTGCTCGCGCAGTTAAATCAGGTATTGCAAACGCGGGATACGGCGCGGGGATTGATCGTCAGCATGCCGGATGTGTTGTTTGCATTTAATAAATATGAGTTAAAACCAGAGGCGCGAGAAAGACTGGCTAAGATTTCTGGAATTGTGCTGGCGTATCCGGATTTGAAGTTGGAGATTGACGGATATACCGATTCGATTGGCAGCGACGAATACAATCAGACGCTTTCCGATAAGCGGGCGGAAGCAGTGCGGGATTATCTGGTGAGCTCGGGCGTGAACATGAATAGCGTTGTGGCGCGCGGACTGGGCAAAGCGGATCCGGTGGCGGACAACAGCAGCGAGCATGGACGACAACTGAACCGGCGGGTTGAACTGATTGTCTCGGGCGACGTGATTGGTCAGATGGGGACCGGATCGCAGCCGTGACCAAAGGATGACCTGGCAAGGGTTGAAAGTCCGAGCAGGAAGCGAGAAAGAAGGTGCCGGGTCGGAGCTCAGGGATATTGCTGAGGCGGGATGGGCGAAACACCGGATGGACAGGTGCGATTGTGCGGATGCATGTTAAGGGCAGGTGCCGTCACGCCGTTTAGAAGATCGGATTCGCGGTTTGTGCTGCAAGGCGCTCACCGCAAACACTTCAGAGTTGGAGGCGATTTTTACTGACTTAAAATCGTCTCTGCACGAGCATTCCGAAAGACTCCGGCAGACAATGATCATGAAGCTCGGTGCGAAAAATCATGGCCAGCGGCCGGAGCGGCGCTCGTATTAGAAGCGATCCCAGGACAGTTCGAATGCGAGAATTTGCATGCGGGGAGAGGTCCGCCTGAGAGTTAGTTTTGCACGGGCGGCTGAGCCTGGGCGAGTTTGGTTTTAGATTTTGCGGGCGTAACGGACGGGGTTTTCTTCGGCGCGGCCTGGGCTGTCGCGGATTTAGCCGCGAGTTTCTTTTTGTTGAAGTCGCGGACGATGCGGGCCACGTAAGCTTTGGTCTCGTAATATGGCGGGACGCCGTGGTATTGGTCGATGCGCTGAGGGCCGGCGTTATAGGCGGCGAGGGCTTTGATGAGGTCGAAGTTGTAGCGTTCCAGCAACTCGCGGAGATAGCGGGTACCGGCTTCGACGTTGGCTTTGGGATCGAAGGCGTTTTGCACGCCGAGTTGCGTGGCAGTTTGGGGCATGAGTTGCATGAGTCCCTGGGCGCCTTTGGGAGAGACGGCGCGAACGTTGAAACCGCTTTCGGCGCGAATGACACTGGTGACAAGATCGGGATCGAGCTGGTATGCGCCACTGGCGGTTTTTACGGTTTCGGTTAGATCGAAGGAAGCTGCGTCGAAGGGATGAGTAATCTCCGCCTTCGCGGCTGCGGGAACGGTTAGTTCGGGGACGGCCTCGATGTGGTCAATTTCGGCGGTGGGGATGTCGACGAAGTTGGAAGGATCTGCGTTGATGTAAAGACGAGTGGTGGCGCCGATGACTTCCCTGCGCTGATGGAGGATTGCGAAGCCGTTGCGGAGGATGGCGGTGTCGGCGGCGTAGGTTGCCAGAGACAAAGTGAGCAGCGCCGAGCACAGGCCGAGTTTTAGCAGAGTTTTCATCTCTCAGATTGCGGTATCGCGCCTGTGTACCTCAGGGGCTAAAGCCCTCTTTTCGAATTCCGTCTTATAGCACGACTAAAATCGTGCCCTTCCCGCGTGTGCCCTTCCCGAGTCGCGCCCTTCCCTTTTGTGCCTCTATTGGCGCGGCTAAAAGCCGCCGCCCTTTCAAAGGATCACTTTCTCGATCGCCGCGGCGACTCCGCATTCACTGTTGCTGCGCGTTAAACTCCAGCCGCGGGAGCGGAGTTCGGCACACGCATTCCCCATGATAACCGGATGGCCGGCAAACTCAAGCATTTCTACGTCGTTATGGTTGTCACCAATGGCCATGACCTCAGCACGCTGGTAACCCCGATGCGCCGCCCAGCGCTCCAGCGCGTGTCCTTTCGAGCACCCGGCGTTCAGCACGTCGATCATAGATAAATCTCGCTCAGGATATTCGGTGCGGAGAACGGTGACACGGTTGTCCATCCGGGCGGCCTCAAGGGCGCGCAGGGCTTCTGCCATGCGCGCCATCGAGCCGCAGAACATGCTCTGGACGGGGTCGGTGGTAAGGGCATTCTCGATTGGGATAACGAACTCGATGTAGGCCATGTTCTTTTCGAGCCAACGACGGATGCTCGCGTTCAGGTCATCGAGATGTTCGAGGACGATGGCGCCTTTGGTTTCCTTGTCAAAGGTAAGAACGGTATTGCCGCGGAAATCTTGCATGGCTTGGACGAGGTCGAGGCAGGTTTGGCGCGGCATGAGGTCGCGGTGAAAGGTCTCGCCGCTCAGCGAACGCGTGACGGCGCCGTTCGAACTGATAAGCCAGAGATCGAACCCAAGTTGCTGGGCGATGGGGAGGGCGAAAGCGTGGCGGCGTCCGGTTACGAGAACGATCTCGATACCCGCGGCATGGGCGCCGCGCAGGGCGGCGAGATCCGGTTCGGATATTTTGAACTCTGGGTTAAGGAGGGTGCCGTCGATATCAGTGGCGATCAGGCGGATGGAGGTCGGCTTCCGGCTGTGCGTTTGTGGTGTTGGCGAGACAGTGGATCGGGTCACTCTTTATTGTGACATAAGGGGACAGGCATTTTTCTGAGCTAACCACCTTGCGCTTAGCGCAAGATCCTGCACATTGACAGCCCTCTGTAACTCGCATAGATTGGCTAGCCAACAACTTCGTGGGGGCCTCAATGACTCAATTTCCTTCCATAGGAGAAGCAGCTTTATGACCCGAGAAAAATCATCGGGGAACGTGAGACAGAAGCGGGAGCCGGCGCGGCTCGCCAGCAAGCTGGACTCCAGCTTGCTAACCTATGCGATGGCCGCTACGGCTGCGGGGGTCGGAATGATGACGGCCACGCAAGCCGAGGCTGAAGTGGTCGCGACCCCCGCGAATATTTCGGTTCCATTGAACGGCGGAGTGGTTCAGTTCGATATTAATCGCGACGGACAAATGGATTTTGGGCTCTCCTGGAGAAGCGACTTTGGGCCGGGACATCATCGAAAAACTTGCGTGTCCAGTTGCGGGGAGCCCTACAGCTATACGATCAAGGCTTTGCCGGCGCAAGCTGCGAATGAGGTTTGGCAGACAGGATCAAAAGGGGGATCTGTCGGCGGCTTCACCTATTGCGCCGCAGACTTGGCCGCAGGCAGGAAGGTTGGTCCCGCCGCAGCGTTTAAAGCCGGAAACAAGGTCATGGCCTGGTTGTACCAATTTTTCGACGGCACGTTTAGGGAATGCCCGTGGGGAGAGAAATCGCTGACTGACCATTATCTCGGCGTCAAGTTTCTCGATACCGGCGGAAATGTTCACTATGGATGGGTGCGGATATTACTTGGGTCCCCCATCACAATTACAGGCTATGCCTACGAGACTACGCCGAATAAAAGCATCGTTACCGGAGTGACGCACGGGCCGGTGGGGGATGCACGCGTCATCGAACCAGCGGATGACCTTGCACCGGGATCTCATGACACCGCCAGCCTCGGCATGTTGGCATTGGGTGCCCCTGGACTAGCGGTCTGGCGGAGGCCGGAGGAGGAGCAACCGGTAGCTTAGCTGGCTCGGCGGAGGCCGAAGACATAAACCCCTTGTCTCCGCAGCACAACACGGAGACAAGGGGTGTGCGAACACGAATTTGCTGATTTAAAAGCTGCCGACTATGGCTTGCACTCGCAAGTTGTAATTATGCAGCTATGCGCAGGGCAGGTACCGGGGCAAGAGATTTGTCCGGCGCAGGTACCGGTGGCGCCACCCGCCACTTCAGCCAGCGCTGGTTCGTCCAAGTTTCGCAAAGTCACTTTCTTTATTTCGAGTTTCTTAAGCTTTTTCATATTTTCTCCTCGCAACGAGAAGGGGCACGAATACCAAGCCATCCTAATTACCGCTAGGCAACGGGTCAAGACGCGCCTGTCTCCCATACTCTGCTAGACTTTCCCTTCACAGCTTGAAGATTGAAGGCTCCTCCGCACATGCGCTCACTCGTCCGATTTGCTATCGTCATAGTTATGAGTACGCTGGTTACTGAAAGCATCGCTACCGCACAGACGCTTCCCACGCCGCAAGCAATTACCGATCCCAAACAGATTGCGTCCAAGCCCAACGCGCAAGTCGAGCCCAAGACGCTGACTATCGAAAAGCTCTACATGACGCGCCAGATTGGGCGTCCTACATGGTCGCCGGATGGCAAGAGCATCGCGTTCGTCTCCAACATGAGCGGGCGCAATAACATTTGGGTGGTGCCTTCGGACGGCGGATGGCCGGTGCAGCTCACGGTGAGCGATCAGCGGCAGAGTGCGCCGACGTGGTCGCCGGATGGAAAATGGATCGCTTATCAATCGGATTACGACGG
>Ga0116125_1000488_pt1 | contig 18423 bp, 23 predicted proteins | sample June2015DPH_16_1_2_FD_89729 | JGI IMG/M metagenome (GOLD analysis project Ga0116125, IMG submission 89729) | Peatland microbial communities from SPRUCE experiment site at the Marcell Experimental Forest, Minnesota, USA - June2015DPH_16_10 | ecosystem: Environmental > Terrestrial > Soil >...
CCGAAGCTCTAGCTGCAGGTGCTTGGCGCCAATGCCACCGTCATCGCTTTTATGAGCGCTTGGGCTACGCGATCGAGGATCGCGTGAGCATGGGCAAGTGCATGGGTTCGCGAAGCGTCTAACTCTAAAGCCGGCGAAGCTCAAGCGGTAACGGCACTAAAGCGCAAGCCCTGCGCGCTGTCCCGTGGCCGCAGGGGCGGTAGCCGCAGGCCGGCCAGTGCTACGGGCCGCTCGGCTTTTCGCGCCTGCATGTCGCCACGACCTTCGCTGCCACGGTGCGGTCGGCAGCCAGAAGCCGCCCTTCCAGATCGCTGCGTACGGAGCCGTCGAGGATATTCACGCGAAACCATGCGAGGGTCGCGAGGTGATCTTCGTGGGTCTCGTGAACCCTGACCATGACCGCTCTTGGGTCGTCGGTGCCCACGCCCCACGCGTCAACGCCGTTGGACGTATGTCCGCCATCGGGGTCCGTAGGCCCGTCGAGGAGTTCGCGCGCTTCCTTCGTCGATGCGACCAGGTCGACGACGACGTTGGCGCACGCGTCTGGACCGATGGTCAAGTGGACGTCGGTCGCGGTGTCACTCTCGTCGACGACCACCCAGCGGCCGTCCTCGCTCGCGAAGTCGAGACGGCCGCGCGCGGTATGCTCCTTGCCCCGCGACGTCCACGTTTTCTCGAACGACGTGGAGACGCGATCGATGTGCGTGGTGTCCACCGCAACGAAGCCTATTGACTGCGTGTAGTCGGGGCTCTTTGCGAACGAGGCCGCCTTGGCCGCCACGGCGGCGTCCCGTGCCATCGACACGCCGTACAGGCGCACGGTCGCGCCGTAGACTGAGCCCAGGGCCTCAGCATTGCGCCCCGCCAGCGCGGTGTTCCACCGCTTGGTCGCGGCAACGACTGCGTCCTCGCCGGACGGCGGCTCGGCTGCGGCCGGCGCCGGCAAGGAGGGCGCGGTCGCGATGGAGGAGTTCGCGCCGGAGGGTATGGGAGCCGAAGGAGCGGCCACCGAGAAAACCACGTCGGAGGAACCACTTGAAGGATTGCTGGCTCGATCGCAGCCGACCATCACGAGACCAAACATCCAGGGCCACGCCAGCCCCACCCTCATTCGCGGCCCCCGTTCCGAAACGACGATGGCGGAGGTTCGAGGATCGATCATCTCGAACCGATGCGCTTGTTCTGAAGAACGAGCCAGTTGTAACCCTCGCGCGGTGGCGCTCGGGCCAGTTCCCGTCGGACTGGCACCCCCCAAGATTCGAACGCCTTCTCCGCGCGCTCGACCTCCGTCAGGGCCTCCGTCCACGTCCATCCTCGGTGCGTCGCGTAGTCTGCGTCGTGTCGAGCGCCCTGGAGGTCCACAAAGGCTTGCGCAACGGCCTTCAACTCGGGAGGCAGCGTCACGCTTCCGTAGTGCGCGCCGATCAGAGCGGGCAGCGAGCCTCTCCTCGCGAAGGTCGAGCAGGCCGTCGCGCTCGCTATCTACGGCGGTCCAGCTCGCCGCGAGAGGCCACGCGGCTTCGATGGGAATGTCGCGACCGATGCCGAGTACACGAAAGATGCCGTTTTGGGAGCGAACGGCATCCAAGTGTCTAGCGCGCAATTCCTTGCCCGGAACACCGGACCCGCGACTTCCCTCGAGCTGCTCTACGCGGCGGCGCAGATCGTTCACGAGATCGAGCTGCCAGAGACGGTCCGGTTGAGCGGAACGCGTCCAATCGAACAAGTTTGCCCGATGGCCTTCGATGAGCGCGTCGAGCGACGGACGGTCGAGGTGACGGGCAGCGACGTCTGGCGCGGCACCGAATTGCATCACCTCGAAGACGAGTCGATAGGCGAGCGCCTCCGGGTCGCTACCAAGCGCGCGTGAGTCGTTCGTCAGAGAGTGCTGTACCTCTTCGAAGACCTTCCGCGAATCACCCGCATCCATTCGCACAACGGCGCGCAGGAACGTCCCCCAGCGCTCCGGCGCCGAGTCGAGAAACTCGACCGCGCGACGCACGCGCGCGTCGATGCTCGGTTTTGGTCCTTTGGCGTCGGCCGCGCGAGACGGGTAGCTGCGATCGACGTACGAGGTCACGAGCGCCTTCACAGCGGTCGCCAGCTCGGCGACGCGCTCCAGTGTCCGCGTCGAGGACGCCCCCCACGTCCTCAGGAGATCGATGCCGAGTCGCGAAGCGTCAGCGTTTTCGACGTCGGGATCTACCTGCTGCGCTCCAAGCGTAGCGTTCGTCGTCAAGACGAACGTGCAACGCTTCTTTTCGAGCGAGAGAGTGTGAAACGAGCACAAGAAGGCGAAGCGCGTCTCGTACGCAGCCGATTTTCGTGCGGTGATCTTCCCCGAGAGATGCTTGATCTGCTCCTGCTCAAGCGCGACGACCACGCCGTCCTTGATCGTCCCGGTGACGAGGTCCTCGTCGCCCTCGATGACCAGGACCGCGTCGTCCGCCAGGGACAGCCACCGCGTTGCCGACCACACGAGCTGGTACAGCACGCCACCGAGCAGCTGCAGCGCCGCTCGGTCCCTGTAGTGTAGTTCGATCGAAGGGAGGCCCATCCGAGCGCGCAACGCTTGTTGTCGTCCTAACTCACCGGCATACCGGTGCATCCTCGCGACCCAACAGGCGCCGGTAGGGGTCGACTCGGGAGTGTACCCCACAGTCGGCTTGAGCCGGCCCGTCGTTCGCAGCGTCGCCGAAAATCAGAGGCTCATGGTCCTCGAGTCATTGGGCAGGCTCCCGCTCCGGTCGGGCGCGAATGTGGCCTCGCCATTTACCACGTGCAATGCGTCGGCCGCGTCGTCCCCGATCAATCCGTGTCCGCGCGCCCACTCGATGCGTTGCCGATCGTCGTGCGGTCCTGTACCCGTGCGAGCACCGCCGCGATAAACCTGCGCTCGGTTTGCGCGCAGTCCAGCAAGCGGCGATGATCCGTGGACAACTCTTACTGGATCCTGGGGGCGCCAGCCGGCACGTCGTTCCGTGTGAAGCGCCGGGCATAGTACTGGCGCCAGATCGTCAGCCCCACGGCGAGGACGGCAATCGGGCCGGCCCAGACCGCGAGATCGAACGTACGCATGCCGAAGCTCCGTGCGTTCACGACGACGAACGCAGTGACGGTCGTGATGCAAGACGTCCCCATCCCACTCATGTGCGCGAGGAACCACGCGCGTGCGTGCGCGGGCGGGGTGAGCCAGAAGCGAAGGTGCGTCACGCCGATTACGACGCCGAGCCCTGCGAAGAGGACGTAGAGGACCGTCCACCGGTGGATGCCGAACGCCGCGAGCGCGACCCCACCGGCGACGAGGAGAAGCGGCGGGATAAGGTCGATCGCGGCCATGCTGGCCCCAGCGCGTCCCTTCGTCCGGAGCGCGCGCACGCCAAACTGAGCGCTCGCGCCCGCGAGGACGCTGACGTACGCGAGGAAGATGCCCGCTCGCCACCGCAAAGGGCTGCTCACGAGCTGAATGCATAGCAAGAAACCAGTACACGCAAGCGTCGCCGCGGCGGCGACGTAGACCCATCCGACGCGGCGGTGCGTTCGCCCGCCCTTCTTCGTGACCAGCGGGACTAAGGCGTCGTCCATGAATTACGGACCAGTAATCTCGCGCTCCCATATCGAGGAAAGGCCTATTGGCGCGCGCCCAATCCGTTCCATTATTTACGGACGGCGCCTAAGAGGACGAGGAGCGCGACCGCCCCCGCGGCGATGTGAACGGCGAGCATACTCTGGAACAGGAGCGCCATCGTCCCCATCGTGCGCTCTCGCCGACGATCGCACATGAGCCGTTCGTCTTACCGGCGTGTCGATTTTTCTTGTGACTTTCGGCCCATGGCGGGGGCGCGGCAAGGCTCGTACGCTGCCCGAGGCGATGATTCGAGCCCCTTCGGAGCGTTCACTCGTCGGGGCCGGGTTCGTCGCCTGGATGGCGGCGGGCGTGCCCCAGATGGCGGCTTGGGCGTCAGGGCGAGCTTGCTTCGAGCCACGTTCTCTCGTTTGGTGCGCGGCCTATGGATCGTTCGCGATCACCTTCTACCTCGCGGCGTGGAAGGTGCGGCGCAGCGCGTGGCGCGCGGCGGCGCTCGCCGGGCAGAGCGTGGCGGCGCTCGCCGCGCTCGCGATCGGCATGACCGGGTTCGAGGGGGCGCTCCTCTGCGTCGTCGCAGGCGGGGCCCCGCTCGTCGTGGGCGAGAACACGGCATTCGTCTGGGTGATCGCGCAGACCGCGGCGATGGTGGCGGTCGGCCTGCTAAGCCATTACCACAGCCGAGCGATCCACCTTTCGGCGTTTGCGTATGCCGGCTTTCAACTGTTTGCTTTTGGCGCTTCGCGGCTCGTCGTACGCGAAGCGCAGGCGCGTGCGGAGCTCGGGCGCGTGCACGCCGAGCTCCTCGCGACACGCGAGCTTTTCGCCGACAGCACCCGCACCGCCGAGCGGCTGCGCATTGCCCGTGAGCTTCACGATGCGCTCGGCCACCACCTGACCGCCCTGAACCTTCAGCTCGAGCTCGCCCGAAACATCGCCGACGGGCAAACCAAGGAACCGGTCGGCCACGCGCACGCCCTCACCAAGGAGCTCCTCGTCGAGCTCCGGAGCGTCGTGAGCGCGATGCGCGAGGAGGCGCCGGTCGATCTCTCGGGCGCCCTGCAAACCTTGGCCTCTGGCATTCCGCACCCGCGTGTGCATCTCGATTTCGAGAACGACCTCCGGGTCGAGGTGGCCCTCGCCCATACCATCTTTCGCTGCGTCCAGGAGGCGCTCACGAATGCGGTGCGCCACGCCGGGGCGGAGAACGTCTTTCTGTCCATAGAGACGAAGGACGATACCGTCGCGGTGACCGTGAGGGACGACGGGCGAGGCGCGGTGGAGTTGAGGGTGGGGCACGGGCTGTCGGGACTGAGGGAGAGGATCGAAGGGATGGGCGGCAAGATTGAGGTCGAGGCGCAGCCGGGCGTAGGTCTCACTCTACGCGCGCTCCTCCCCGCGCGGGTGGGGGCTCCGTGATCCGCGTCGCGCTCGCGGATGACCAGACGCTCGTCCGGCAGGGCATCAAGGGCCTCCTCGAGCTCACCTCGGACATCCGCGTCGTCGCGGAGGCGTCCGACGGAGACGAGGGGCTCCGGATCCTGACGACGATTGCCGTCGATGTCGCGCTCCTCGACGTCCGTATGCCACACATGACCGGTGTCGAGCTTCTCGCCGCGCTGGCACGAATGGCGTCACGGCCGCCCTGCATCCTCCTCACGACGTTCGACGACGACGCAGTCGCGATCGAAGCGATAAAGCTCGGCGCTCGCGGCTTCCTCCTCAAAGACGTCTCGCTCGAGCAACTCGCAGAAGCCGTGCGTACCGTCGCGGCGGGAGGGACGCTCATCAATCCTGCCGTCACAGAGCGCGTCGTTCGAGGCCTCGCCCGCCTCGCGACCCGCGTTCCCGCCTCGCCCATCCCTGTCGCGCTCACCAAGCGCGAGCTCGACGTCCTGCGACTCATCGCCGCAGGACAGAGCAACAGAGAGATCTCCGTCGCACTCGGCACCGCCGAAGCAACGGTGAAGAATCAAGCGTCGAGCATCTTTAGCAAGCTCGGGGTACGTGACCGGACCCGAGCGGTGCTTCGCGCCATCGAGCTGGGGGTCCTTTAGAACCAAGGTGCAAAAGCGGCGCTGTGCGTGAAATGGCGCTGGTCTCGAGGAAACGGACGAAAGCCGGAGGCAGAGACTCCCCGTATCAGAGGAGTTGTACGGTAAGGATCGCTCGGGAAAGCGACCACTTCGATTGGTCAGACGCATAAGCGACAACGATCCTCGGACACTGAGCGTCCGGGACGCTACCGCTAATGGCAACGTGGTGTGCGCCTCCCATGGAGCCTCGTCGCGCCCGCGGTTTCTCGGGCCCACGCCTGCCCAGCGGCAGATAGGTCCTCGGAAGACATTCGCCGAAGCCGCGCCCGTTTCGCTTGCATCGGCGGGGCATGCGGCGCGGAGGATCTTGCCCACGATCGTGGCGAGCGTCGCGAAGCTGCGACACGGGGCCCGTCCTCGTCGGTCGCGACTTACGGCCGACGCGCAGCCCAAACGTGGCGCTATGCCTTGCCGTCTCGCGCATCATCTCGATGCCTTGCTTTGGGCAATTGGCGGGCAATGCGTGGGCAATGCGCTAGAGCCGCAAGCTGTGAGTCTCGGTAGACTAACGGCTTTTTGGCCTGCAGAGCGGGAGACGGGATTCGAACCCTCGACGTCCGCCTTTGGCAATTGGGGTCATGCGCCCGAAGAACGCGGAACAGCACCTCGTTTCGCTGCGGGGTCGGCGAGAAGTACGCGGCCGCACCGGATCTTCTTCCACACTGACCGTTACGCTGCCCGTGCCAGTTCGATAAGCTTCTCGGGGGCCGACCAAAGCACAAGCTTGCCGAGATCCGCTAGAAGATCGAGCTGCTCCGGAGTCCACACGTCCTCGGAATCGTCGACGACGGCGACGCGCTGTTCGTCCGACGACGTGCGCGAGAGGTCGTAGAAGGTCCGGACCGTTCCACTCACGAGCGTCTCGGCAGCGGCCCTTGAGCCTGTCGTGAGAGTCTTGATCAGCAGAGGCGTGGAGACGCGCGCAATGCGAAAATCGAACGTATAGGCCTGTCCTGAACGCCCGACCACTTGAAGGCCTGCCTCCGCTTCGATCCCGCGCTCGTGAAGGAAATCCTGCACGTCGTCTCGAAAGAACCGAGGGCTCTGCTCGCGCGCCATGAAGAGCAGATCGCCCACGCGTGTCATCGCTTGCCCCAAGCGAAGAAGCTTGGCCGTAAAGTCCTTGGCATCGGAGACGTCCACCGCAAGAGCGAGTCGGCCGCCTTGGTCCTGCACGGCGAGATTGGAGAGCGCGTCCTGGAAAAGCGCTCGCTTTTTCGGCGTGTTCGTTGCGTCGAACCCCAACGCATCAAGATGGCGCAGTGCCTCACCCTGATCCGTGAGCCACGTGGCGCCGCCCTCTTCGACAAGAAAAATGTCAATCAGATCGCCGTCCGGATGTTCGAAAACCGTCCGAAGACGCAACCCCGAGGCCATCGACTCGCACCGCAGCACCTGCGGCAAGCCGGCGATGACGGCATCTCGCACGGCATCGCACGCGATCACGGGAAGAGCCCTCTTTGTACGGCTGGCATCGCAAGAGTACCGATCATGTCAATCTTACACTCCCGAAGGAACGCGGAGAACATCTCTGACACGCCTTTTCCCCGAAGATCCGGGGCCGGTGATGCGAAGCGCGAGCCGTGCCTTACGGTCCATTGGTTGTGTCGATGTGGATCGCCCGTCATCACGCAATCCGGGTTGTGGTGGTCATCGCCAAGATCGATGCCGAAGATCCGTGACCAGAGGGGTTTCACGCGCTTCACGAATAAGCACGCGCTCGACTTCTGCGTCCGCGAGCTCCACGTCACCTCGACCGCAAGCTCGAACCCGGTCTGGCTCTGAACCTCACCGCGAGCCTTATAGTACGCGCCTTTCGCTTCGAAGACCGGAACGACCGCGAGCGTCTTCTGTGCTTCGAGGATGGCTGCCACGGTCGCTTCGTCGAGGTCCATAATGACAGCAGAGCTTCGCGCGACCGCGACCCCCCAAGCAAGGCCGCTCGACCGGCGGCCGACGACTGCGCGGCCCCTCACTTCGGCGGCGATATCGCACACCGCCAAGCGACGGAGACGCAAAAGTCCGCGGCCGCGAGAGCGTCGCGTTTTGCGAACCATCGCAGACCGGCCGCGCGCATCACCGCTCGTGCTGGCTCTACCCGGACGAGCCGGGTTCGGAGCCGCTGGCGACGGTCGAGCACGAGACGAATGGCTCCGCCGAGACCGGAAGCTGGGGCAACGCCTCAGGGGGTATCACGCGCATGGCGGGAACTTGTATGACGTAGCGCATGTGCGTCTTGGCATCGGAGTGTCCGGCGAGGTGCATCGCCCGCTGGACGTTGACGCCCGCTCCGGCGAGTGCCGTGTTGAACGCCCGGCGGAACGAGTGAAAGTCTACGGGGAGCGTCGTCGCAGTCTCGAAGTAAAGCGGGTCGCCGGGATTGGGGCTGAGCTGCAAAACCTCCGCGCTCTTGCCGAGATCGGTGCGCGTACCCGGTCTCGTTGCAGGTACCTGGACGGGAAGCATTCGCACGACGCCGGCGCGAAACAAGGCGCGGCGCAAGCGCTCCGCGTAGCTGCTGTCGGGACGCTTCGGGAGCCCGGCGCGCTTGCCGACGCGCGCCGGGAAGACCGGGCCGCTCTCTGGCTTGCCGGCGCGCTCCCACCACGCACGAAGAAACGGAGCCAGCGCCGGCGGGATCGCGAGCACCTGCGGCGCTTGCGTCTTCGCGCGAGGGATCGTGCATTGCTCGAACGCGACGCGATCGATCATCGTCCAGTCCCAGGTGTGCAGATCGCCGGTGCGCATGCCGCCCTCGCAGCGCGCCACGAGAGAAAGCATCCGCAGCTCCAAATCGACCGCCGGGCAGACGATAAACTGCGAAAACTCGGTGTCGGTAAGGATCGCTCGCTCCTTCTTGACCTCGCGCATCTTCGGCGTACGGACCGGCGCCACGGGGTTGTGGTCGATGAGATCGTCTTCCTGCGCCGCGCGGAAGAGGCGATGCATCGCGCCGCGAACTTTCGCGACGGTCTCTCGCCGGTAGCGCTTCTCGACAGCCCGCGTCTTGCCCCGCACGTAGGTTCGACCCGCAACGGCTTCGAGTATCGCTCGCACATGAAACGGACGGACGTCGCGAGGGGCAAGGTGCCCGATGGCCGGCACGACATGCCGTTCGACGTTTCGTCGCTCGTCGGGCGCCATGGCGATGCCCTGGACGGCCCGCCTCACGAGCCAAGCCCCGGCGTATTCTCGCACCGTCTCGGGCCGATCGGCCGTGCCTGCAGCGACCATCGGATCCTGCCCCGCATCGAGTGCAGCGACAAGCCGAGAGAGCTTGCGGATGGCCAATGCCTTGTCCGGGGTTCCCAGCGAATAGAGGGGCCTCGATGTCGTCCCCTCCTCGTGCGTCTGGGTGATGCGCCCCTTCCAAAGGCCGTCGCGTCCCGGAACCACGAGTGTCCCCGTGCGTGTGCGAGCCATCGATCTACCCTTCCACCAGAGCGAGTAGGCGGCGCAAAGCTTGTCGGCCGACGAAGAGACGCGGAAACCGCCGCGGTCACATAAAAGGCCTTTGGGGCGCTCGTTGTCATTGAAAGCGCCGTCCCAATTGGCAGCGAGACAGCCTGGAGCTGCTCAAAGAGTTTATGGATGCTGTACCCGCGGCGGACGTGCACGTCGTGCGCAATGGGTACTTCGGCGACGCGAGCAAATTTGAGCTGTACAACGGGTCGCACCTGCGCGAATCCGTCGAGCGTCGCGGAGGCAAATCCATCACGATGCCGGACCTGGCCGACCGCGTGGCCGATGATCTGTCCGCGAAGAGGCTGCCCTTGGCGGCAGCCGCGAAATCCCTTCCCATCGGCAATCGAGCCGAACTGAGTCGCCGGCGCAGCGAGGTACGGAAAGTCTTGGGCGAAGTTCTGGGCTGAGTGGCTTGGGAACGTGCGTGGCGGTCTGAATCGCGGAACCGGCCGGGAGCGCGGAAGGTCTCGCGCGCGGAGGGAAAGGTATGAGCGTCGAGGACGCGTTCGCGAAGCTGACGGACCGGTCGTCAAGCGACGCCGGAACAACGGGAGCGCCTGCATCGGCTGCGGGAGGCACTTGGACTGCGCGACAACGACGCGTTCTGGAGCATCGTGATGGCGCTCGAGTACTACGACGCGTTCTGGCGACAGTACCCGGCGCAGTTCGCCGAGCAGGCCGCGCAGACGATTGAGCACGCGCGCGCTGCCATGGCCGTGGCCGCCCAGAACGAGGCGGCTCGTGTGCAGCGCGTACTCTCCGCCCAGGTGGCCGAGACCCGCGTTGCCGTCGCCCACCGGCTCGCCGACCGGTCCGTGCCGGTCCATCTGGCGGTTTCCTTCTGGCGGCCGCGGTCGGATTCGGAGCGCTGTGCGTTCACGCCGGATATCACCTCGCGTCGACCGAGGGGACGATCCCGGCGCCGCATGGGTCGAGTCTTCGTGGCACGCCCCCCGTGATCGCCAGCGTCCTTTCGGTGCCGGCCGGGTGGATGATCTTTGCGTTTCTCCTTCCCGCGGCCGCGTACGGTGTCCGGGCCGGCTGGCGGGTCATCGCTGATCCCATGGCCGAGCCACGCGACAAGGCGTTCGGCTGGCTCATCGTGGCGCTCTGCACGACCGGGAGCGCGGCCTGCGCGGCGCTGATCGCTCAGGTCACGTAACGTCTTGTTGTTCCCGTCGGTGTCGAACCGTCGCCGGTCGTGAACGAGTCCAGGACGCCGGGGCCTCGCCAAATCGCCCGCTGCGGACGGTGCCTCGTCGTGAGAGGATAGGGCCCGCTCGGCGAGGGCGTGGAGGGGGCGTCCGCGCCGGTTCGGAGGCAGCAGCGGTCATGAAGTCGACAACCTCGACCCCTTTTCCCGTGGGCGAGCGCGTGCCCGGCACCCATTGGGAAATGCGCGGGGTCGTCGGACAGGGCACTCCCTCTCGAAGGATCCGGACGGCCGACAGCGCGACGTGGCCGAGTTCTACGAGGATCTCGCCGCGCTGCAGGTCGTGGATGACGGATCGGCGAAATACCAGACCGACGCACCCACCGTTCCGACCGTGGAGACCATAGCCCGCGGCCGTCAGCCCAGCGAGGCCGATTCCAGTCGGAGCGGCGATCGGGCGAAGCCGACGCCCGCCCCGCACCGTGGCTGGCTCGAGCTTGCACGGTTACGCGGAACGCCCCGAGGCGAGTCGCGCGAATCGAGCCGCGAAAACGGCAGTTACGAGTCGAGAAAGTCCGCCCGTGCCGCATCACGCCGAACCGGGCACGGGCAGGCCCGCCCTCGGACTCGGGGAGGACCGCGAACGCGCGAGTGGATCCGAGACCGGGGGGGCGGTGCGCACGGATATCCCGATGACCGGCGTATCGGTGCGCCGGATGGAGGGCCGAGAACGCGAAGGGCAGAGGCGGCTCGTGCTCGGTGCAGCAGGCGTCCTCGTGGTCGCCGGAGCGTGGGGCGGCTGGGCGGCGTGGCACCCCCGGCCCCCGACAGTGCCCGGCGTGCACACGACATCGCCGGTTACGTCGCAGCCACGCTTGCTGCTGGCCTGGAACGGGACGCAGCACGGGACGTGCCCTCGTCGGGATCGACCGGAGAGGTTGCAGGAACCGATGGCGCGGCCATGGACGCCGGCGGACTTCTTTTGCCCAACCATGACGTCGCGTTCGGCCAAAAAGCGAGGGTCCACACCGTTCATGCACCCGCAGCGCCCGCTCGGCGCCGACCGGTCGAGTCGACGCAACCGCCGCCGAACCTGGACGACGTGATCTTGGGAATTCGCGACGCACCGCGATCGAATTCTGGCCCGTCGGCCGCGGACCGAAGCGAACGAGCAAACACGTCGGAGGCTGCCGGATCCGCGCGGCGCGCGGCCGGCTGGGACATGAGCGCTTTTGGTCTGGAGGAGGGGCCGCCGAAGGAGCCGCCGATCGCGACTCGGAGGTCCGTGCGTTCCGTACCTGCAGGCTCGAGCGATGCGGGTGCATTGCGCTCGGCGGCGGGGACTCTGTGAGCGGGGTCGCCCGCCACTTGGGGCTGGTCTCTGTTGCCTTAGCGAGTGCCTGCCACACGGCGAGCTTTAAACCAGTTGGTCCCGTGACCACGGACGGCATGGTCGAGGTCGGCACACTCTCGATGTACGTTCACTGTATCGGTGAAGGGCGTCCTCTAGTCGTACTGGACGCGGGCCTCGGAAGCGACTCGAGTAGCTGGGAGCGTGTCGAGCCCCATTTCGGTCGCTTTACACACGTCTGCGCGTACGACCGGGCGGGACTGGGTCACAGCGGCCGTGCGCCGCGGCCGCACTCCAACCGCCAAATGGTCCAGGAGCTCTACTCACTGCTCCACGAGCTGGGCTTCGCAGGCCCCTATGTTCTCGTCGGCCACTCGATGGGTGGAACCAATGTACGGCTCTTTGCCGGCGAGCATCCCACTGAGGTTGTCGGAATGGTCCTCGTGGACGCACCGTCCAGCGCGGATTGGTTGCAATCGTTCGCACTGCATTCCGAATCATCGCAGGCCGAGTTCAAACAGGGCTTGCGCAAGCTTCCGGAGGGCCTCGACTTCGACACGTTCAGGGCCGGGTTCACCGACGTCGACGCGTACGGCAGCTCGCTCGGCGACGCGCCGCTGCTCGTTTTGACCCGTGGTCGAGAGCCGAATCCCCCCCCGCCTGGCGTCTCCGCCGACGTCGCTGCCATGGTGGGTCGTGTGCATCGGGAAAGGCAGCCCGATCTGCTCCGTCTCTCATCGAATAGCATGCAGATTGTCGCCGCGAGGAGCGGGCACTTCATCCAATTGGATGCTCCGGACCTCGTGGTGGCGGCTGTGGCCGAGGTCGTAGACGCTGTGCGCAATCATCGGCGACTGGACGGGACGACACTTTCCGCGATCGCGAGCCGACCCCCGCCATAGGCGTCCAGAGACCGTGTTGTCGATAAGCACCGTGACCCTGCGCTCGCGCAGCCTCGCCTGGAAGAACGCGCCGAAAGCCACGCGATGCTTGAGGGTGCCCCCCCACGGCTGGCAGCTCGGTTGGGTCGCGAGCTCAGCGTCTACCAACGACAGAATTCGTCTAGATGCTTGATATCGTCCGGTCGTCGCGCTTTTGGTCGCAGGGAGCGCCTGTCTACGGTCACGTTATCACCTGGGACTCATCGTCATCTTGGCGATCGCCCTCATTGACGTGCCCGCAATCGTGCTTCCTATCGTGCATCGTGACGCCGCACCGCCAAGCCTCTTTTACGGCTTCGTCCTGATCTTTTGGGGGCCGTCCGCCCTTCCGACGCCGACGTCGAATTGGACAGCTCTCGACGTCGTCGACGAGAACCCGATCGCTCGCACTGCCTTGACGGGTACTCTCGCACTGCTCGTCGCGTCTTGCGCGTACGGCCGCTCGAGGCCTTTACGCCCCGAGACGCTGGAGGCGCGCTTGTGGGATAAGATTGGTCTGCGGTTTCTATTCATCGGTGTCGTCGAATGCCTGCTTGTCGTCGTCGGCGCCTTGCTTCGCTATCTCGCCGCCTGAACCGGCGCATGGGCCACAACCTGGGCGCCACTCGTCGCCTCCGTTTTGTGGCCGGCTTTGGCGGACTTGAGCAGACCGGACCAACGGTTCTCGACGACCCGTGAACAAGTCGAACCCCAGAAGGCACTCTCCGCGCGCTACGGATCCCCGGCGGCCGCCGTGACGTGAACGACCAGATCCGATCCGTCGGAAGCGAACGCCAAGCTCCCGTCGAGACTGCCCGCGCCCAGCCGCATGTCGAATGTCGAATCGGCGGGATTCGGTGTGATCGTGCACCCGCCCGACCGGCAGGTGCATACCTGCGTGGGCCGCGCCGACGAGGACGACGTCGAAGTCGAAGACGAAGGGGGCTGGGGCGGAACAACAGCTGGATCGCATCGCCAGACGTCGGTAATCGGAGGCCAGTCGGTAGGCGAACCCGAAGGGCCAAGGGCGGATCGGCCGCGTCGGATCGCAATCGGCAAGGCGCGCGTGCACGCGGAGAAACACGTCGTGACTTAGGTCTTCGATCTCGGCTTCTCGCACGCCGAGTCGGCGCAACGTGCTCCAGACGTAGCCGAACTGCTCGTCGAAGATGGCGGCCAAGTCGGGCCTGGCCGGCTGCGCGCCCGCGGACACTTCCACAGTTGGGTGCACGAGCGCATTCCTTCCTGCACCCGCCGGTATGATAGACTCATACCGCATGTCCAAGAGTGCCAAGATCGCCTTCAGCCTAGACCCGCGGCTTCTCGACCGTGTGGAGCGAGTCCGAGCCCGCACAGGGGAGTCGAGGAGCGCTCTCATCGGGCGCGCTCTCGTGGCGATTACCGAGGAGGAGGCTCGCGGCGCGGCCGTCCAGCGTTACGTGGAAGCGTACCGGCAGCACCCGGAGACGCCGGAGGATGTTGCTGCGGCGCGTGCGAGCGCACGACGCACGCTGAGGCGCCTACCTTGGGACGGAACGTGAAGCGCGGCGAGGTTTGGTGGGCGCGCCTCGACAAGCGGCGTCCCGTCGTTCTGGTCTCGCGCGACGAAGCCTACGACGTGCGTGCCCTCGTAATCGTAGCCCCCGCGACGACGACCGTGCGAGGCTACGCAGTGGAGGTAAAGCTCGGGCGCCACGAGGGTTTGCCGCGCGATTGCGTGGTGAACTGCGACTGGCTCGTCACGATTCCGAAGGACGACCTTGTGGCGCGGGCGGGGGTGCTCGGCGGCGCCAAGCTCGCGCGACTCGACTCGGCGCTCCTGTTCGCGCTCGGGCTGGAGTAGACGACTTTGTCCATATCAGGGGTGGGCGCTGGCGCGGGAACGAGCGACGCAATCGGCAATGTGCTTCAGGGCAGGACGCACATGACGACCGGGGGCGGGTTCAGCACGCAGCACGCCCATCCGCCGTTGAACGACGTGCAGACCTCCGGCCCGTTGCACCAGCGGCTGACGCCTGGCGTCGCGGGAGTGTCCGCCAGGCTGGCATCGAGGGGGCCGGCGTCGCCGACGCAGAGCACTGTGGAGCCGAGGTTCCCCGGCTCGGGCGAGGCATCATCGACCGGGGTGGGCCGCGAGCCACACCCCGTTACCGTGCACTGCCCCTGTAAGCAGCAGGGCTGGGACGACCCCGGGCAGTTGCAAACCCCGGGCGCAACCAGACCGGATCCCAGGGGCGTTCGTGCCACCTCCTGGGCGTACTGCGCCGCCGACTTCTTGTTGAGGAAGCCGCGCCCGCAGAGGCAGTCGCTGGCGCACCAGTCATCCGTTTCTGTCACTGCAACGCAGTCCGAATCGACCGTGCACGACGAATCGTAATTCGACACGGAGATGAAGCACGCTGCGGCGTCGCGCACCGCAGGGCAGCACGGCTGACAGGGGTTGGCGGGGTCGCACCAACAGGCCCCACCGGACGGGGGGGAACGGCGCTTCGTCGATACAGGTGCCGCCATCCGGCCCAGCGGCATCGGGCACGACCGCGGTGTCCACCGTGCTGCCGGTCGCGGGGCCGTCTTCCTGCTGGTCGCCCGGGGACGCGGGCAGCCCCGCGGCCCGTCCGCCGCAGCCCGCCAAGGCGATAGCCGACGCCGCAGCGGCTGCCTTGAACGAGACGTGCATGGGAGCGTCCCGTGCAACCTACCGGCCAGGCCGGTCGGCGCCCGAAGGTCGCAAGAACGGGCCCCGGCCCTGGGCCGGAACGTGCCAGCACATGATCGGGGTGCCGGACTTGATGAACGTGGAGCGACCCTCGAACCGTGACCTGGCCATCGCGCGCAGGCTCCGCGACGAGCTCATGGCCAGCGACGCAGACCCTGTTGGCGATTCCCCTGAGTCGCTGCGCACGTCGGGTGCCGCGTCCAGATTCACTTCGGCGTCGAGGGTACGCGGGGAACATGGGCTCGAACCGCACCGCAGAGTGTTCGATCGATCACGAGGGAAATCACCGTTTCGCCTTCGGGTCCGAGCTTGCACTCGACTCGGAAAGACTCGAGGCCGAACTCTCGTGCCGCCTGAAAGACGGCGTCGTGCAGGGCCCAGGTGCGATCGTCGAGGGTCACGATCGTCGCTCTCGGGCGCGTCGTTTCGCTTCGCGAACGTCGAGCTCCGGTGGCTCGCCCCATTCCCCCGGCGTCCGCGCCGGGACGATGACCGCGAGTACGAGTTCGCCCCGGACGTTGACCTTCGCTTGAACGCGGGCCATCCCAAAGCCTTTCGACTTTGCCAAGGCTTCGAGCTCGTTCATCAGGACGTGCACGCCCAGCGTGAGGTTCATGATACCTGAACTTTTGATCAGTTTGGACCGCCCGTCAACGCCCGGCGGCGCCATGCGATTTCAGGTCTCGCGCGGCTCGACGAGATCCTTGTTCGGGCAAGTTGGACCCCCCGCCCACCGCCCCTCTCCCCCAGGCGCGCGCCCCCGGACGCCCGTGGCGTCAACGGGGGGGTGGCGTCGTCGGTGCGCACGTCGACGCGCCGGCTCCGACAATCGTGAACCCCGCGTCGGCGACGTAGTTCGTGTCGAGCGTGCCGTCCGCGCTCGTGAAGTGGGCGACGCTCGAATCGGAATCTGGACTGGACGTGTAGAGATAGAAATCGCCGCCCCAGAACGAAAACGCAAAGGCCCAAGGGCACTGCACCCCGCGCAGGGAGATGGGGGCCGAGGTCGCTGCGGTCGCCCTGTCGATCGGAGCGATCTCGGCCACGGAGAGGTCAAAGAAGCCGAAGAGCCGGCCGTCCCCCGTCCCCGTGAGGTCAGCGTTCTGCCCCGCAAGACAGCCGGAAAAGCGACCGATGGCCGAGAGGGTCCTCGTATTCGGGTCGATGACGCCCAGGCCGAGCGAGGATCCTGAAACGCCCGAGCAGGCGCCCGTATCGTGATTGGCTGCGACGTAGAGGGTATCGGTTGGATCGGTGACGGAGGCGGACGAGAACCCCATTCCGAGCTGATACCAGCCCCCGGGGAGCGCAATGGGGGTGGCCTGGCTGCAGCGCACCGCTTCCGGCGTCTGGGAGGAGACATGGGAGCAAGACGGCGTCTGCCCGGCTCTCGGCTTGCGCGCAGCGACCGACCTCGTCGGGCTCGGCGGTGCTCTGGACGTCGATCTCGGACTGTCACCTCTGCTCAACACGCCGCCGGTGCTTCGCCAGGGCTTGCTACGGTGCCAGGGCAGTGTGGACTTCCTGATGGCCTGGGTCTCGGTACCCGACCTGGCCGTCCATCGATCCCCGCAGCGGTACTCGTTCGTTCGCCGGATCGACCATGAGCGCAGCGTCGTCCGCTTCCAGTCCTTCGCCGACGACGGCTTCGAGGCCGACATCACCTACGACGCCGAGGGCTTCGTGCTCGACTATCCGGGAATCGGAACGAGAATCCGCTGAGACGCGAGCGAGTCGTGCGTGCCGGGTGGGGGACGCTGCACACGTGCCTCTTGAGTGGGTTCTCGAGCATGTCTTGCACCTTGACGGTCTGCCCCCGACCGACGTAGTTAACCAACTGACTCAGATGCGGGCCGCCTACGCCTCTGCCGACAAGCGCGCCGAGCTCGTCGCCGCAGCCACGGGGTTGCTCCACGAGCAAGGCTTCCACCGCACCACCCTCGCGGACGTCGCGCAGCGCGCGTCGGTGCCCCTCGGCAACGTCTACTACTACTTCAGGACCAAAGAGGCCCTGGCCGAGGCCGTCATCGTCGCGCACGAGCAGGCGCTGCGTGAGCGGTTCGCTTCCTGGGACGCGGCCGTGCGGGACCCGCGCGCGAGGCTGCGACGCCTCGTGCGCGCGCCGCTCGACACGACGGACCGAGTCATCCAGTTCGGTTGTCCCCACGGCAGCCTCTGCCAGGAGCTCGAGAAGCTCGGCCCGGATGCGCCGCTCGCGCGGGCCGGGGCGCGCCTGCTCGCCGTGTACATCCACTGGAGCGACGCGCAGTTTCGCGCGCTGGGATGCGACAAGCGGGAGTCGCGCGCGCTTGCGACGGATCTCGTGGCCTCGGTGCAGGGCACCATGCTGCTGGCCAACACGCTGCGATCGCCCGCGCTTCTGGCCACGCAGCTTCGCCGGGTCGAGCGCTGGCTGGACGGCGCAGGCCCTTCCACTTTGCCTTCCGGAACGAGTCCCGCCCAAACGAGGAGCCGATCATGATCCAGGACCTTCCCACTAGGCGACGCGAATATGGCAATTATCGAGGATCGACTGATTCGGTCCGTACGCCTTCTCCAGCTGGTGGAGCGATTGCGCGATGAGCAGCGCCTTGAGCCCGTAGCCGGCCATGAACGCCAGCCCGCTCTCGAAGAATTCGAGTCGGCCGAGCGACGGGAATTCGTCGAGCAGCAGGAGCAGCCGATGCTTGTAGGCCGTTCGGATGCCGACCTGCATTGACTCGGTCAGGCGGCGGCCGATTTGGTTCAACATCAAACGGAGGATGGGGCGGGTGCGCGCCAGATCGCTCGGCGGTACGACGAGGTAGAGGCTCACCGGGGCCTCGGCGTTCATGAGGTCGGCGATGCGAAAGTCGCTCGCGGAGGTGTTCCGGGCGACGACCGGATCGCGGTAGAGGCCGAGACACGCCAACGCAGTCGAGAAGACGCCCGAGAGCTCGTTGTCGCTCTTGCTCAGCATCTCGCGCGCGGCCTGGGCCACGGCGGAATGGGGCGCATCGCCGAGGTGCCGCGTCTCGAGCATCCGCTCGAGCGTTTGCGTCTGGGTGGCGTCCGGGTTGGACAGGAACCGGGCGACGCCGGACAGCGTCTTGTCGCTCTCGGCGTAGAGGACGTGCAGGATGGCGCCGGTGAGCAG